>ERZ1047821.2221-NODE-2221-length-11882-cov-72.363829_pt1 | contig 11882 bp, 7 predicted proteins | sample MGYA00383096_ERZ1047821 | MGnify/ENA primary metagenome ERZ1047821 (study PRJEB29581, sample SAMEA5548366) | metagenome | biome: marine; feature: coastal; material: water | depth 25 m | study: Short-term variability in the microbial, nano- and picoplankton... | reverse complement strand
TTTTAGCACCATTTAATTGGGTAGTTTCTCCATTTGCAAATTCTGCTTCAATATTGTCTTTGTTAAAAGTAGCTCCTGAAGTGCTTGTAACTGTTGGTAGGTAACCAGAGTTTAAAATACTAGCATTATTTTTTGCAATTTTTTTATTGTTGGAAATAATTTTGATTCCATAATTATTTTCCAGAGCTAATTCAATAGCCTCAGACACTGTTACTATTTTCTGAGCAGTAACAGAGCTAATATAAAACGATAAAAAAACTATAATTATTTCTCTAATTTTCATCTGATAAATTTATTCTCTAGTGACACGTTCTACCTCTTCTTTGCTAATTTTATTTCCTGTTTGTAACCATTTTAATGTTGTTTTTACATTATTGCTAAAAGAAAGGAATATTGGTAAAACAATCAATGTTAGTACAGTGGCAAAACCAATACCATATGCTATAGATATAGCCATAGGAATTAGAAATTGAGCTTGTCTACTTTCTTCAAAAATTAGAGGTGCTAAACCTGCTACAGTGGTTATTGAAGTAAGAAAAATAGCTCTAAACCTTGCACGACCTGCCTCATAAAGAGCATCATCAAAAGACAATCCTTCTCTGAGGTTATTATTAAATTTCCCAATTAATACTAGACCATCATTTACCATAATACCAATCAAAGCAATGATACCAAGCATCGATAAAATATTTACTGGATAATCATGTATCCAGTGTCCCCAAGCCACTGCAGGTAAACTGAAAGGAATTAAAAACAATAACAATAACGGTTGGCTGTAGCTTCTAAATGTAAATGCGATTACAATATATATTAACAAAAGAGCAGCTAGTCCAATAGGGGTTAATGAATCTGTAAGTTTAGATTGCTCTCTGTTTTGCCCTTCATAAGATGGAGTTACTGTTGGGTATTTTGCTAAGATTCCAGGCATGATATCATTTTTAATTTCATCCATGATATCTGTTGAACTTGTTTTCTTTGGATCTTTGATATCTGCTGAAACTTGAATTTCTCTTCTGCTCTCTAAGTGATTGATAGCAACATCTCCACGCTTTATCTCATAGCTAGCTATTTCTTTGAGAGGAACGCGATTTCCGTTCGGAACAAGGATACGCATATCATCTAAATTTTTAATGGATGATCTTCTTTCTCTGTCATATCTAATCCATACTCGAATCTCATCTTGTCCTCGCTGAAACCGTTGAGCTTGAGATCCAAAAAATCCAGCTCGAACTTGACTCATGACCGTTCTTAAATTTAAGCCCAATGCATAAGCAGTTTCGTTAAGTTTTAATTGTATTTCCTTAATTCCTGAAGGATCATTATCTGTGACATCTTTTAAAGAGGTATTGTCTTGTAAACGTTTTTTTAATTCAGATTTTACTGCTTTAAGTTCAGTGATATTATTTCCTAAGAATGAGACAGAAACAGGCCTACCACCAAAATTACCGCCACTTCCAAATACGATACTCTCTATCCCAAAAATAGCACCTACACGTTCTTCAATTCTATTTGTTACTAGTGTAGACGTTATTTCATTTGGGCGTTCTTCACCTGGTAATAAATTTATCGTTAAAGATGCTGCAGAGGAACCAGGCCCAATTTTTTTAATAAAATTTTTCACCAAATGGTTTTCTGGATTTTCACCCAAATATTCATTGTTAATTTCATTGGTAGCTTCTATCGCTTTTTGTTCAATATATGAGATGATACTATCAGTTACTTTTTCATTAGTACCATTTGGCATGTTTAACGAAATACTTATTCGATCACTAGCTATTTGAGGAAAAAATGCCCCTCGTATGATTCCACCACCAAAACTACCACCTGTTAATATTAAAAATACAATGAACAGAGAAAAGGTTAGAAATTTATTTTGAAGCGTAAATCGAAGACTTGGGCTGTATAGTTTATCTCGAAGCCATTTCATTATTTTATCTCCGTAAGTATTAATAAGTCTTAGTTTTGAGAAAATACGCTGAAATAATCCCGCCAAACCATTTTTTTGAATATTTTTTTGTTTGCGAAGGGCTTTAGAATGAGCTAAATGTGCAGGTAGTATAATAAGTGCTTCAACCAAGGAAACAACCAAAGTTAAAATAACAATTACTGATACTTCTCCAAAAAAGTCACCAATCATTCCATCTAAAAACAAGAAAATGGCAAATGCTATAATAGTAGTTAAAATGGCAGATAAAATAGCAGGAAGTACTTCCATAACACCGTCAACGGCGGCTTGTTCTGGTGTTTTTCCCTTTTCATAGTGCTGATAAATATTTTCCGCAATAACAATTCCATCATCTACCAGAATTCCAATGACTATAATCATTCCAAAAAGAGATAAAACATTGATGGTTACATTAAAGTAGCCGGCAAACATAAACATCCCCAAAAATGCAATAGGTAAACCAAATGCAACCCAAAAAGCCAAACGCGTATTTAAAAACAATGATAAAAACATCAAAACCAATATCATTCCAATAATGGCATTTTCTGTTAAAAGTTCTGTTCTTTGAACTAAGGTTGTAGATAAGTCACTTACCACATTTAAAGCTACATTATCATATTTTTGATTAAAGTCTTCTATGTATTCATTTACCTTATTTGCTGATGAAATTAAATCTTCTGTATTGGTACTAGTAATGGTAATATTTATAGATAGGTTTCCATTAAAATAAGTTGCATTTGGAGTTTCTGAAAATTGATCTTTTACTACCGAAATATCTTTAAGTTTAATAATTTTACCCGAAGCATCAGACTTTACAACTAGATTGGATAGTTCCTCTGCAAAATAAGACCTAGAATTAGCACGTATTAAGTATTCTTCGGAGTCTGTTTTTATAGTACCCCCTGTAGTAATTAAACTAGATTCATTTATGGCTTGTGAAACTTCAGCAAAAGATAGATTATAAGCCAGTAAGCTAGTTTCATTAATTGCTATTTCTATTTCTTCCTCAGGATAACCAGTGGTTTCTATTTGTGAAATACCGTCTACAGCTCTTAAATCATTTTCAATTTGCCTACCAATTTGTTTTAGTGTTATTAACGGAATTTTATCTCCACTTACCGAAAAAGTAATGGTTGGTCTAGAAGGTTCTCTTTTGGCCACTACCAATGGTTCCATCCCTACTGGAAAAGAAGGGACTCTGTCTACGGCATTTTTAACCTCCAATAGCATGAAGTCTATATCTTTTCCCTTTTCTATCTCAACATTTATGCTACCACTATTTTCTCTTGAAGTAGAGGTAACTCGCTCTACACCATTTAGTCCTTTAAGGTTGTCTTCTATTTTTAGAACTACTCCTTCTTCAATTTCTTGGGGAGAGGCTCCTGGGTAGGTAATATTTACATTAATATTTTTAGAGTCTACAAGAGGGAAGTAGGATGATTTAAGATTATAGGCACCTACAAAACCAAAAATTAAAAAGGCAATGACTACAATATTTACAGCTACACTATGCTTAATAAAATAAGTAACAAGCTTTCTCATATTTCTTATTTTAATTTGATAATATTTTCTTTTTTACGCTGTAATGGTTTAACTGACATACCAACAAAGGCTCCAGGAAAGGGATTTGACAATATGATAGTCTTGTCAGGAATATTTTTCAAGACTACTTTAGTTTCTGAAAAATAGGTGGGTGTTACCTCTATAACATCCAATACATTATCTCTAACTATAAAAATTTTGTTTTCATCTAACAGCAAACTTCTGTTGACTTCAATAGCATTTGGCTCATTTTTAGCATTTAGTTTAGCTTCTAAATACATACCTTCTTTTAAAGAACTATTTTTTATTTCTATAAATACAGTTATTGTTTGAGTTGCTGTATTAACACTACCGTTAATTCTTGAGATTTTACCGGTATACTTTTCAGTATTTTCTAGATTGTTTAATTGAACACTCTCACCAATTTTTAGCAAACTTGCATAATTTTTCCCTAAAGAAACTTCCATTTCATATATGGAAGGATCTATGTATTCGCCTAGTTTTTGATTGTTGCGAATTAGAGTTCCTTCAGTTACTAATGATTCTGTAAGTATTCCTTTAAATGGCGCTTTAATGGTATATTTAGACAATCGTTGCTCTAAGTTTTTTACACTATAGTAGTTGGAAACAATACCTCTACCAGTAACAAAATAGTTTTCTTTTTCAGAGCTCATTACTGGTAACTTTGGAGTAGTATTATTTAGGTCAAAGGATTTTATATAGGCTTCCCATTTAGAATAAACATCAGGGAAATCTAATCGGAGATCAGCCATGATAGCAACTATTGAGTTGTATAAATTACTTTTTGCAGACTGCACACTCGAGTAGTATTCTGTATTGTTTATAGTGATAAAAATTTCATTTTTTTTATATTTCTCTCCCTGTTTAAAAAGTTTAGAGGCGGGTTTGAAAATGCCCTGTACTTCCGAATATATTTCCACCCTTCTTTTAGCAATTAGGTTTCCATTAGCAGGTATAATGATAGGTATTGTGCTGTTTGAGACAGTATCTACATAAACAGTCTTCACAACTTTAGGTGGAGCTTTTCTGATAGTACTTTTACTGTTAATAATCATTTTTGAAGTATATACAGAAGTTATTATGAGTATTACCCCCAAAAATGCAAGAATTATCTTTCTCATCTAAAATGTAATTTGATTATGACAAAAGTAACTTTAAGGATAAAATTAGATGTTAAATAAAACCTAAATTGATGCTCAAATCTTTAATTTTAATAGTGTGTAAACTTCAGTTAAAACATGAAAAACTCTAGCTCTTTAAAAAAGAGTTGTGTAGATGTAAACTAGTAATTCCAGCGCGATAGCGGTTTTTCGAAAAATTTCACCTCATTGCGTGAATGTTTAAAGAAAAAATTATTAGAATTTTACAATCAAATTAGGATATTTTAATTAATGTATTTTGATTATATTTACTATAATGTATTGAATGTTAAAACACTAAAAATTGATTTTCAAAAACACTTGTTTATTTGTTTTTCTAGCTTTTTTGTCTTTTCCAAATGTAAAGGCACAAGAATCATCAATTTTTGATGTTGCTAGAAATGGAACTTTAATGGAAGTTAAAGCGTTAACTAAAAATAATCCTGATATTATTAACAACCTAAGTAAAGAGGGGTATTCTGTTTTAACATTGGCATGTTATTATAGTAACAATGATGTTGCTACTTACTTAATTGAACATGTAAAAGATGTCAATTCAAAAAGTGGTTACGGAACTCCTTTAATGGCGGCAACTGTTAAAAAAAATAGCAATCTAGTAAAATTACTTCTAGAGAATAATGCCAATCCAAATTTGACTGATCAAAATAATTCTACCGCACTCCATTTTTCTGTGATTTTTAATCAACAAGAAATTATTGAGCTGCTAATGAAGTATAAAGCGAACCCAAACATAAAAGATAATAGAGGGAATACAGCCCTAGACTACGCAAAAATTACAAACAATAGCAATATTATTCAACTCTTAAAATAACTCTCACATGAAAAAAACACTACTTATTCTTTTCTTAATAACTTCATTTTCTTTGTTTGCCCAAAGTTTTTCTACAGGAACACAAACATTGTCGTCTGAATTAACTGCAAACATAAACATTGACAATGATACAGGTACAACCACACTAACACTGGCTGGCCCATCTAATAAATGGTTTGGTATTGGTTTTGGGAATTCAAATATGAATGGTACAGATATATTTATGACAAATGGAAGTTCTATTCGAGATGCTTATTCCACATCTACTTCTGGAACACCCCAGGCAGATTCATCCCCAGAAAGTGGGGATTGGACATTGGTGTCTAATACTGTTTCAAGTGGTACAAGAACTATTGTTGCTACTAGAGCTAATGATACCGGAAATTCTAACGATTATACTTTTAGTGCCTCTGCAGGTTCTCTAACCGTAATCTGGGCAGTAGGATCGTCAACTACATATGCATATCACAGTATTAGAGGTGCTACAGCACTCAGTGTAAGTCTAGGAATTTCTGAAAACAACTTATTAAGTTTTGAGATGTATCCTAACCCTGTATCAGATGTATTAAACATTCAGTTACCAACAAGTACTGAAAAAGCAGAGGTTTCTGTTTTTGATTATACAGGAAGATTGGTGTCATCAAAAACCATCTCATCTAATGATACTGCAATTGATGTTCAAAAAATTTCCAAAGGAATTTATATGATTAGAGTAGCTGCTAACAATAAAATTGGGGTACAAAGATTTATTAAAAAATAGTCCTTTCTTTTTTAAATATAAACCGATTGTGAAAGCAATCGGTTTTTTTATCTCTTTTTATAGTTAATAGTATTATCCAAAAATTAGTATTGAAATTGTTTTATGTGTCTTACATGTTGTTTTTGGTCGAAAAAGTTGATTTCATTATTTTAAAAAAAATATATTTAATACTAAATATTTTAAATTTTTAATGATGGCCTTCACTAGAAAAATAGTACATATAATTTTTTTGACTACTTCATTTTCTTTGTTTTCACAAAGTTTTTCTACTGGAACTCAAACATTGCTTTCGGGATTAACTGCAAATATTACTACAGACGGAGAAACTTTTACAACTACTTTAACATTAACTGGCCCCTCTGATGTTTGGCTAGCAATTGGTTTTGGAAATGAAGAAATGAACGGGACAGATATTTTTATGACAGATGGAAATACTATTCGAGATGCTTTCTCAGAACCAGGCCCATCCTCTTCTTTAGAGAGACCAATACCACCGGCAGATTCCTCCTCAAATGAAAGTGGAGACTGGACTTTAATTTCAAATACTGTATCTGATAATGAAAGAACCATTGTTGCCACTAGAATTAATGATACCCAAGATTCACAAGATTATGTTTTTAGTGCTTCAGCCGGGTCATTATCTATAATTTATGCAATGGGTGGTACTTCAACATATGCCTGGCATGGTCCAGACAACAGAGGAGGTACACTACTAAGTGTTACCTCTTTAGGAACCACTAAAAATACTTTACTAAGTTTTGAGATGTATCCAAATCCTGTCTCAGATAAATTAAATATTCAGTTACCAACAGGCACTGAAAAAGCTGAGGTTTCTATTTTTGATTATAGAGGAAGATTGATTTTATCAAAAACCATCTCATCTAATAATACTTCAATAGATGTTCAAAAAATTTCTAAAGGAATTTACGTTATTAGAGTAGCCACCAAAAGTAAAATTGGAGTTCAAAGATTTTTAAAAAAATAATAGTCCCTTTTTAAACAAAAACCGATTGTGAAAACAATCGGTTTTTTTTATCCCTTTTTTAAAGTTAGTTTTGTAGAAAAATAGTCCCTTAAGAGAACAATATGAATTACATACTTTTTGACAGTGATGTTAGAAGCTCACTATTACCTTTTACTTATACTAGACCTGTAGCAGACATTCGCATAGGAATTTTAACCATTCGTGAAAAATGGGAAAAATTTTTAGGTTTTACGACAACATCTATCACAGAAGAATATTTGGAAGATAAATATCCAATGGTAGAGTTAGATAAAAATATATTAATTAATGCTTCCTTTTTGCCAACTAAAAATTTGGTAAAACAAGTAAGTAATCTGACAAAGAATCAAGCAATTTTTAAAGGTGAACAGGTAATTGCCTTCTTTACTTGTGATACTCAAGAGCATGTAGATTTTGATTCTTATGAACAAGTAGAGTTTAAAGAAGAAGTTCTTCAAATAAAAAACACTTGGGATATCTTTTCTTTAAACGACAAAGCAATTCAAGCCGATTTTGATTTACTAACTGAAGGAAGAACTTCACAGCCTATACCTGTTGGAGTTCATGCAATTCAGGAACAAAATATCTTTATAGAGGAAGGAGCTACAGTTTCTTACTCATCTTTAAATGCCTCAAAAGGACCCATATATATTGGCAAAGATTCAGAAATTATGGAAGGTAGTTTGGTTAGAGGACCATTTGCTTTAGGAGAGAACTCTATTTTAAAAATGGGGACTAAGGTTTATGGTGCAACTACCGTTGGTCCATTCTGTAAAGTAGGAGGAGAGATTAATAATTCTGTGTTATTTGGTTATTCTAGTAAAGGTCATGAGGGGTTTCTTGGAAACTCTGTGTTGGGTGAATGGTGTAATATTGGTGCAGATTCTAATACTTCCAATTTAAAAAATAATTATGCGGAGGTAAAACTATGGAATTATCAAGAAGAAAGATTTACAAATACAGGTCTTCAATTTTGCGGACTAATGATGGGAGATCATTCTAAATGTGGTATCAATACCATGTTTAATACTGGGACTGTCATAGGGGTAAGTGCTAATATTTTTGGTAGCGGATTTCCAAGAAATTTTGTTCCCTCGTTTAGTTGGGGAGGTGCAACAGGTTTTACAACTTACCAACTTAAAAAAGTTTTTGAGGTTGCTAAAGTTGTTATGAAACGCAGAGGCTTGGAGCTTACAGAAACAGATGAAAAAATATTACATCATGTTTTTGATGAAACTTCAAAAAACAGAACTTCCTAATCTTTGAAGTGTTAGATAACCTTATCTATTTTAATTTTTTTAATTCTTGCGTTGTTTAGTATTTTACTTAAACGATTTATACTACTGGCACAACAATTGATTTTATTAGATAAGTAACAGTCTTATTTTATACATATAGCGCTGTTTATCAAATGTTTATAAATTAAATATCATTTTTTATTGAATTTTAATATAAAATTCAGTGTCATAATGACAGATTAAATACATATGAGTAAATCAAAAATAGTAACATTAGACAGTTTGTCGCTATCCAATATATTAAATGAAGATTCTGAGTTAATTCCATTGATGACTCCTGAAGATGAGGAGATTATTAATAAAGAGGATATTCCAGAAATTCTATCCATACTTCCACTCAGAAATACTGTATTATTTCCAGGAGTAGTTATTCCTATAACAGCAGGAAGAGATAAATCTATTCAATTAATTAATGATGCAAATAAAGGAGATAAAGTAATTGGAGTTGTTGCTCAAAAAGATGGAGATATAGAAAATCCAACATCTGAAGATATCTATAAAACCGGTGTAGTTGCGCAAATTTTACGAGTTTTAAAAATGCCTGATGGGAATACGACAGTAATTATTCAGGGTAAAAAGCGTTTTGAAATTGAGGAACTTATTCAAGAAGAACCTTATTTAGTAGCAAAAGTTCAGGAGGCTAAGGAGGATAAAGATGTAGATGATCCAAAAGAATTTGGAGCCATTATAGACTCTATTAAAGAACAAGCGCTCGAGGTTATTAAAGAAAATCCTATGTTGCCATCGGAAGCTTCTTTTGCTATAAAGAATATTCAAAGTGATTCTTTTTTAGTAAATTTTATTTCTTCTAATATGGAGTTAAGCGTGATGCAGAAACAAGTTATTTTGGAAAAAGATAACTTAAAAGAAAGAGCATTATTAACACTTAAAAATCTTAACAAAGAGCTACAAAAACTTCAATTACGTAACGATATACAATCCAAAACACGTTCAGATTTAGATCAACAACAAAGAGAATATTATCTAAATCAGCAGTTAAAAACTATTCAAGAAGAATTAGGAGGTGTAAACAACGATGCCGAATTAGATGAAATGCGAAAAAAAGCAAGATCTAAAAAATGGACAAAAGAAGTTGGAGAAACCTTTGATAAAGAATTAGCAAGACTCAGAAGAATGAACCCACAAATGGCCGAATATGGTGTTCAAAGAAATTATCTTGAGTTGATGTTAGAATTACCTTGGGGACTATTTTCTGATGATAAGTTTAATTTGAAAGAAGCTGTAAAGATTTTAGATAGAGATCATTTTGGATTAGAAAAAGTTAAAGAACGTATTATTGAACATTTAGCAGTTTTAAAACTAAGAGGAGATATGAAATCTCCTATTATTTGTTTGTATGGCCCTCCGGGAGTTGGAAAAACATCTTTAGGTAAATCTGTTGCTGAATCTTTGGGGCGAAAATATGTTAGAATGTCTTTAGGAGGCCTTCGTGATGAGGCTGAAATAAGAGGGCACAGAAAAACATATATTGGAGCGATGCCTGGTCGTTTGATTCAAAACTTAAAAAAAGCAGGAACCTCTAATCCAGTATTTGTACTAGATGAAATTGACAAATTAGGACAAAGTCATCAAGGAGATCCATCATCAGCAATGTTAGAAGTATTAGATCCAGAACAAAATACAGAGTTTTATGACAATTATTTAGAGGTTGGTTTTGATTTATCAAAAGTTTTATTCATAGCTACTGCCAACAACCTAGGTCAAATTCCATGGGCACTTAGAGACAGAATGGAAATAATTAACGTTACAGGATACACCATAGAGGAGAAAATAGAAATTGCCAAAAGACATTTATTACCTAAGCAATTAAAAGAGCACGGATTAACTGCAAAAGAAATTAAAGTAGGAAAAGCTCAGCTTGAAAAAATTGTTGAAGGATATACCCGCGAATCTGGTGTACGAGGTTTAGAGAAACAAATAGCCAAAGTGGTTCGTTTTGCTGCTAAATCTATTGCATTAGAGGAGTCATACAACATTGCTGTTACCAATGATGATATAGAAACAATTCTAGGAGCTCCAAGATTAGAAAGAGATAAATATGAGAATAATGAGGTTGCAGGTGTGGTAACTGGGTTAGCTTGGACTAGTGTAGGAGGAGATATTCTATTTATTGAATCTATCTTATCAAAAGGAAAAGGGGCACTTACTATTACGGGAAATTTAGGAAAAGTAATGAAGGAATCGGCTACCATAGCCATGGAATACATTAAAGCAAATGCAATTGAATTTGGAATAGATCCAGAAATAATTGAGAAGTATAATGTTCATATTCATGTTCCAGAGGGTGCTACTCCAAAAGATGGTCCAAGTGCAGGAGTTACTATGTTAACTTCACTAGTTTCAGTATTTACCCAACGCAAAGTGAAAAATAAGTTAGCTATGACTGGTGAAATAACTCTACGAGGAAAAGTATTACCTGTAGGTGGAATCAAAGAAAAAATTCTAGCTGCTAAAAGAGCAAATATTAAAGAAATAATGCTTTGTAAAGACAATGAAAAAGACATTGCAGACATAAAAAAGAGTTATTTAAAAGGATTAAAATTTCATTATGTAACAGAGATGCATGAAGTGATTAATCTTGCTCTTACAAAACAAAAAGTAAAGAATGCTAAGAAATTTATCTAAAAAAAAGCCACTTTTTAAAGTGGCTTTTTTATTGTTTAAATAGTTTCTTGTACAACGCTAATGTGTCTTCTACTGTGTCATGAATGTGATATACTTTATCCATTCTTTTTTTTGCGTTATTTCCCATTTGAACTCTTAGTTCTGGATTATTCACCAGTTTAGAAATAGCTTTTCCTAGCAACTCGGGTTCTTTAATTGGGGTAACAATTCCCGAAGTTTCATCAATTAATTCAGTACAACCGCCAGCGTTAGTCATTATAATGGGTTTGGCTACGCACATAGCTTCACTAATGGCTCTACCAAATCCTTCACTTATAGAGGTTTGAACATAGATATCACTTCCTTTTATTAAGGAGACTGCATCTGGGCGAAGACCTAACAAATGAATATTATTTTTCACAGGACTTGCATGTTTACACTTGTTTAGATTTGTTGCATCAGTTTCTTTTCCGAAAACAACAAAATGAACTTTTTTTTCTGTTGTTATGTAGGCAGATGAATTTATAAAATCAGTAATTCTTTTATTTTTAGTGTTGCTTCCAGCTAAAGCTACAATAATACTATCTTTTGGTATTCCTATAGAACTAAAATCAAAAGGAATAACATCTTTGAACCAGTTAGGGTTATATCCTTTGTATATTTTAACAACTTTATTTTTATTTTTTTTAAAAAGTTGTTTTTTTACATGTTCAAAAA
>ERZ1047821.2214-NODE-2214-length-11914-cov-4.249599_pt1 | contig 11914 bp, 4 predicted proteins | sample MGYA00383096_ERZ1047821 | MGnify/ENA primary metagenome ERZ1047821 (study PRJEB29581, sample SAMEA5548366) | metagenome | biome: marine; feature: coastal; material: water | depth 25 m | study: Short-term variability in the microbial, nano- and picoplankton... | reverse complement strand
TAACCTAGATGCTCAGTTTAGGACCTATGGTCAAAACAAAGAGAAGATAATAGAAGACATACAGTCTAATCAAACATCTTTGTATGGTGAGAACCAGATGAACGTTAACTTACTCAGATCTGTGTATAACGAAGAACTGGATTTACACATAGGCGAAACTGGGAAGATAAGTTTTATTGGTGATGATGGCGCTGTTGAGTATGATAATCTACCTGGATACGAACTAAAGTCGTACAAAGCAGCCGGGTCTATACTTAGAATGACAGACGAGGCATACAATAAAGGTGACAATATGCAGGTAGGAGATGCTAACTATACTCGATATAAAGACGCAATAAATCTCGGGTTAAACGAAGGTGGCAAAAACACCTTACTTTCTTTAATACACGATGGATTAATTGGTGGTAAGAAGTTGATAGATGATCCTCTTGTTGCTAAAAACGTCGAAGCATACTATAATAATGAATTAAGTGAGGAAGGATTAAGAGAGGTTGTTGTTGATCAATATATGGGGATTATATCTAGTATGTCTGCTCAAGGCTACGAAGCTAAACAAGTTAAAGCAGCTCAGCGTCAAGCTAGTAAAAGTGGAAGCCGAAGTGGATACAAGTCAACAAAGGGGAAATACAAATCACCAGAGGTTTTCTTTAGTAAGAAACACGGTCAGAAGATAATGTACTATGCTCCATATAATCCAAATGATAAGCCACTTATAAAGGACTTAGATGGCAAAGAGATAACAAGTGGACCAGCGCCCGGTATCGGAGTAAGAAATAATACTAACAAAACACAAGACTTCACACCTTATAGTGGGCAAGGCTCAGGTACTAGTGGCAATTCAAGTCGCCCATTAAAAAAAGCAAGAGCCGTTGAGTTGATGGCAAAGTACAAGGGGTATGAAGATATAAAAGATAGAGTTGAAGCACAACTGAAAAAAGAAGGTTATTAATAATAGACATGTTTGAAACTTCAGAAGGAATATTTGACATAAGTGGCTACAGCATAAGCCAACGTGATGCTTTTTTCGAAAAGTATCCAGAGGCTAAGCCTGTTCAGGATTTAGCTAGTAAAATGGGTTTTGGTTCTGATATAGAGAGCCAACCACAGAGAGCAGATGTTGAAGTACAGAGAGTAAGAGATAGACAAGTTGCTGCACCAGAGCTGAAGATTGAACCCGAAGTAGAGGAGCCGTCATACGAACCAGGTATTGGAGTACTACTGAATGAACCAGAAGAAGAAGACTGGACCTATGACCAAGAGGAAGAGTTTATGGAAGGGGTAGAGCCTGCTTATGGAGTAGAAGACTACTATTCGGATAGCGGTGACCTCGAGCCAGGTAGAAATATAAAACCAGATGAAGAACAAATACTATCTGAGAACGGTGAGTTTTTGTCCAGTGGGTACAGGAACGAGGATTACATATTAGAAAACGAAACAGATGCAGCTTACGTAAGAGATTTCAAGGTAACAGATAGATATGGTAGAGATACTTATATAGCCTTTACTGAGATAAACAACCCCAAGTATGATCCGGGTTTTAGAGATGCTGTAAAAGCCATAAATGCAAAATGGGATAACGAGTCTTTTGCTCCAGAGCAAGTAGCTCACAGCACCGGGTATCCAGGTGACCCGGCTATAGCTAGAGGTGTTCGGTATACTTCAGTTTACCCGTATGCTAAGGAGCTGGGTGAGCTAAAAGAACTACTGTATCAATTAAAGAAGAAAGGCTTAGGTCTGCCAGTTTCAGACTGGGAAGGTGAACAGCCTCCTGATGATGTAGTTAGAGGACTTTTTATAAAAAATAAGAAAGCTGAAGATATACTAAAGTTTAAAAGATCACAATACGATAAGTGGATAGCTGATCACCCAGAAGGTGTACAAGAGGCAACTAAGAAGAGGGTCGAAGTAGAAAATAAAGAAGCTGTTGCTAAGTTGGAAAGTTTCGATGCAACCTTTAGTATGCTTAGCATGGACAAAGCTTCATTGCAGGAAACAGCAGCTTCGATAACTAAGCGTAGAGAGGAGGGTATTAGAGTCTCGAATCCAGAGATAGAAGAGTACAACAATAGCTTAAGTAGCTATTTTGATCAAATTAAGATCGTGCAAGAACAATACGAGTCACTTCCTGGATTAGTTAAGAAAGCAACTAGCACAGAAGAAATGCTTTATATGTTAAGAAAAGACTACAACTCACTGAGAAAAGGTCTTTGGCTATCTAGTACTACATTCGGTGATTTAATGGTTGGCCTCGGTGAATTCGTTGAAGCTTCTTATTCTCCTGCTGGTATTGAGATAACTACTCCAACCCTAATAGCTGACTACGGACAAGAAAGAAGAAGACGGAAAGCTAAGGAAAGAGAACTATTCAGGGATGATGCTTCTTTTGATGCAGCCTTCGATAGCCCTGAGAACCTTGGTCGATTTCTAAGAGAAGAGACTTTTAGGCAATTGCCAATTTTTGCTGTGATGGCAGCAACAGGTGGAAGTGGAAGTGCTTTAGGCTTAAGTGCCCGTGGAGCAGCTGCTATGTCTGGAATAACCATAGGTGCAATGACTGCTGGTCAACAGATTGGAGACATGACGTATGAAGAGTTTTTACTAAAGTACGACGATATACAGAAGTACGGAGTTAACTTAGAGTACAATGATAAAGATCGATCTAGTGCGGACAAGTACTTAGTGGGATTAGGCTTTGGTGCTGCTGAGGGACTTTTGGGCACTGCCCCAACTGTCATGATGGGATCTAGGTTTTTTAAAGGAGCTACTAATACTCTGAGACAAAGAGGATTAAGTGGTCTTTTAACTGGTAGAGCAGCAACTAGACACTACACTAAGGAGTTTTTTAAAGAATTCGCTGTTGGTGCTGCTGGTGAAAGTATAACAGAGGGATTAACTCAACTGTCTCAGAATATTATATCCGGAAAAGACGACATATGGGAAGGCGTTGATCATGCAACTTTTTCTGGTGGTTTTTTCGGTGGCACAATGGGTGGTGGAAGTGTGGCTATGGGTGTAGCAGCGCGAACACTAATGCCATCGGAAGGCAAGAAGGAGATAGATGCTTTGGCTAAGAAACTCAGAGGCTATCAGCTAAGTTACGATGCTACAGTTAACAAACAGTCGGATGAAGCTAAGATACTAAAAGCGAACATAGATAAGACAAATGAAACTATAGCTGACAAAATTGAAAACTTTGGCTCTAAGTTGAGAAACAAAATGAGCTATAGTGCTTTTAATGAGTATAAGAAAGCTTTTCAAATACAGAGCGAATTAAGAGCACAGGCTAGAGATGTTGGTGAGAGTAAAATACCTAACGCTCAGAAAAAAGAAATAATAGGCGAGCTAGCTGAAAGCTATAGTATTAATCAAGCCTTTATGGAGTTGTTTAAACAAAGTAGCAATAAGTTTAACTTGCTGAAAATATCTGACAAAGTTAGATATGAAGATATAAGATATAAAGCTATTGAGAAGTTAAACGCTGAAGGTATAGACGTTAACGAAGGTAAAATAAATAAAGAAGCTTACGAAATATACTTAACTGAAGAAGCTGAAACTAACACGAAAAATGGTAATAAAGTTTTACGTAATGTAAAGAAGAAGCATAAAAAGTATAATTTTAAGACTGAAAAAGAAGCTCTTGATTTCGCTAACGAGAAAATAAAAAACGAAAACACAAGTGCAGAGGAAGTTAAATTCTGGAAAGGTGTAGTTGAAGACGGAGGAGCTCTTAACGGGCAAGCTCAAAAAGTTGGAGATGTTTACACTTATATAACTACTTTAGAGTCTATGATCAAGAACGAAAGACAAGATACTGGAACACATGAAGTGAGCCATCTTGTTCTTTGGGATTGGATTACTGAAAAGGGATTTGACTTAGATTTAGTCGCAGGTGAAATAAAGCAATATTTAGAAGTTGCACACCCTGATATAGCTGGAGAAATGTTCGGGCTTATTGATCCTGCTCAACAAGTGGAGAGACTTGGCGAGGAAAGCAAGAGGGAAGGGGAGTTCCATCCTGAAGAGGTAATAGCTGGATTTATAGAGCGAATCGGTAGAATAAATAAAGATAAAAACAGTAAGGTTAATCAAACATTTTTATATAGACTAGGTAGGCTTTTCAATAATAAAGCCAAAGTACCCTCTGACTTGTCTACTCCATCAGCCATAGTTGATTTCATGACCCAAATGGCTACTAAAATAAACGATGGAACTTTTGACGTCAAAGACTTAAAAGCTGCTGAGGATGCTAAAATATTTGAAGAGATAGCTAAAGGCGCTGATACTAAGACAGATAAGAAAAAAGAGCCAAGTAAGAGCAAATCAAAAAGCGTATTAGATACTATAAATGCGTTAGTTCCAGCTAGTATTAAAACAAAGGACGACTTCCAGAGTAGGGATGTATTTGATCCAATATACCATTCAACACTACCCGGAGGAGCAATATACAATTACGTTAACTCTAGGGCTATATCTAAAGAAGAAGCAGCTTTAATGTTGGAAGGAGTTGTTGATAGATTAATAAACTACGATCCAGCAGCTGTTAGGAAAACAGAAAGTGGTAAACCTATAACTTTTGGTGAGTTTATATTTGCCAATACTAGATTTAGTAAGCTCGATGCAAAAAAGAAATTAGCGATAGCATCGACTAGAAGAGCTGAGAGTTTAGACGCCAACGAAGCTAGACAGATAGCTGATGATTCTGTAGATATGCCAGTAGAAGAAGAAACTGGCATAAAAGAAAGACCTTTGATAAACCCACTAGCCTTTACTGGAGTACCTAGTGGTATAACTATTAGTAAGAAACCAGAAGGTAAGCTTACATTTAAAACTATAGCTAAGCAGTATGCCGGTGAAGTTGGAGAACAAATAATTGGTATACCTGCTAAAAAGATAGATGAAGCAGCAGCTAACCTTGGTTCTATAGTTGAAGCCAGAGCAATACAGCAATTCTTTTTCAAAGCGGATAACTTAGAGAAGTTTATCAAAATACTACCAAAGTACAACATAGCATTACCAGAAACAAAAATAGGTAGAGAAATACTAGATGTACCAAAAACTATAAAGGGTACAGGCTTAAATATACCTAAAAGAGTTATAGATTACTTTTACCAAGATTTTGTCGATCCATCTGGTAAACTAACAAGCCCTAAAGGTAGAAGTAAAGGTTTAACTAGCCAAGTGCCTGTTAGAAAACTTAAACCAGAGTTCTTAGGTACTATATCCAGTGAAGCTATGGGCGAACTGAAGCTAGCTGTAGGTATAACACCAAAAGGTGAGTTAAATATACTACCTAAAGGAGAGCTACGTAGTCCTATTGGACAGTTACTTAAAGGCATGGCTAAAACTTATTCCTCTCTAGCGGCTAATACTTTAGTCAGACAAGAGATGGGTGTTTCAGGCTTTACTAAAAGCGATATAGCTGGTGTTGCCGCTGGTAAGAGAGATGCTATGAAGAGCATAAGTGCTGCTAAATTAGAAATTAATAATTTAGAGGTACTTGGTCAGTATGAAAAAGCTTACTCAGGTATAAGAAGATCTGTATCTAAGCAAAGAGCTTATACCGAGAGATTGAGAAAAAAGAGACCAGACCTAGATGAAGAACAAGTATTAGGAGCTGTCTCTAGTGTTTTTGACTTTATAACAAGACCAGAAATACCACAAAACAAAAAAAGCAAGCTAGAAAAGTTAGCCTTTCACTATGTAGCTAATGCCTATGTAATATTACCTGAGGACGGGTACAAAGTTATAGAGGCTGAGAGATTATCTGCTGTAAAAAAGATAGACCCCTTCTCGTTTAAAAATCCTAGTGACATAATTGATGCTCATCCAACAAAGGCTAGAATCAACCCAGATGAAATACTTGAATTTAGCAATAAGAAAAAAAGAGGCAATGGTATTGTTGTTTACGATGTTGAGGATTCTAAAGCTGGTCAAGCTGCTGTAAGACAGGTTGCTGACACACATTATGGTGAAAAATGGAACGGTTGGTGTTTGATAGCTAGGTTAGACGAAGCAGCAGATGTACAGAGAATGACATTTCGCGATTTGGAAGAAGCTGAAATGATGAAGTCTGTCTTCGAACAAGAGGGGAGATTCGAAACTGTGCATTTAACAGAAACTAAACTCATGGAAGATGAGTGGTTAAATACTCTAGATGAAGCAGAAGTAGTAAAATCTGAGTTTGAAAAAAGTGGTAAATTCAGGCAAGAAACAATAAAGATAGAGAAAATCAAACACAAAAGAGCTCCTGGAGATGTCATTACTAAATATGTAGTATCAGGTACTGGATTTAAAGAGTATGTTATAGAGGGCGTAGAGCCTAAGAGGAAAACAAAAGATCCTCTTGAAGTAGCGTGGAAGCACTGGAATGACTATAACTTCGATGAAAACGGCCATAGAATAGCTTTTCAAAACGGCAAGCTATTAGCATTTAGAGATGGTAATAAAAAGCAGTGGTGGGATAAGAAAGACAAAGCTCACACTTATGTTCCAGCTAGGGGAGTTAAGAAGAGTCTTAGCCAAGTACAAATCAAGGAGTTAGTTAAGGTGTTTTATTCTGTGTTAAAAGCAAAAGAAGGTAGAATAAGAAACAAAAGCGCTAAATTAGACAAGGATAACAGTTTGGCTTTAATAGGTGATAAGCACAAAGAGGCTTTTACTACCTTTATAGAAGAAGGGCTAACCGAAGTTAATAGTCCAGCCTCAATTATACTACTAGTTAAAAAAGCAGTAGAAGTGTTCGGCGAGGGTACCTTGCTAACAAAAACACAAATAAATAATACGAAGAAGATAGTAGATAGATATGAGTCAATAATACTATCAAAAGACTTTGGAAAAAAGAGCTTTGGTGAGATGATAGGTGAGCTAGAAGGCAGTCTTGAAAGAAACTTGTTCGAACAGTATAATGCTGGAATCTTCGTGTTAACTAAGAACTTGGCTAACAAGATTGAGAATATAGAAGACATAGCTACTAGAACAGAAATCATTAAGGAGTTCATAAAGAACGAATCAAGATCTATTAGAGGTTTTTACTTAAACACTTTTGATATTAGAACTAACGCTCAGCTATTTGAGTATATAAACGACTTACTACCGGAAGGCAAGAAGCTGGAGGATCACGGCTTTAAGGTTGTGATACAAAATAAGAAAGGTTTTGTTTACTATGGTGAAACAAAACTAAGTGGATACTCTATATCTGTAGATAAGAAAAATATGCTGAAAAGCAACAACATTACTGTGTTGACAACAGAAGCAAACGAAGCCAAGGCTTATGTAATTAAAGCGTTGACTAATTATGTTAAACTCATTAACAACGCTAAGGACTTAAAACAAAAAGCAAGTCTAATAAACGAGGCTTTAGCGGCTATGTCTTTAATGTCTTTAAACCAAGACAGTCCAATTAGAACAGCGAGTATGCCGGGTTTTGCTGTAACAGGTATAAACAATGACAAACTAGAAATAGACCACTCTATACCAATTAAACAGATAAATAAAGAAATAAAAAAGCTCTTAGAAGGAAATGGAAGTATTGAGGCTGTTAAAGACTTACTGAATAACTCAACAGTAAACTTAATACCAACTAAAATACACAATCGCTTATCTCTACAAGACATACAATCTGACTTAAATACAGATAGATATGCCGACAAAGAATTTATAAAGTACATTAATGCGCAAGTAAAAAAAGGTAACATAGTAGTACATTCTATACCTACAACAAAAAGCATTGCAGTAAAAGAAACAATAAGCAGAGCTGTACTTAAGTCTAGAAGTATGTCTTACAACGAAAACCCTAAAGGTATTAGTGTATACGACTTTGATGATACTTTAGCTTTTAGTAAGAGCAATGTGATGTATACTAGACCGGGTGAGAGTATGTTATATAATGCAAGCCCTAAAAGCTTTGATCAACTAGGCGAAAGAAGTGGCTTGATATTTTTAGCTACAGACGTAAAAGAAGCACAAGAGTACGCCAGAAACAATTCTGGAAAAGTAAGGGAAATTGTTGTTGAAGATTCTAGATTAGCAACTGAGAAGCAAATGTTAAGTCTACTTGAGGAAGTCGGGGTTGATGTTAGCGAAGGCTTACTGTACGAGATGGTAGATTCTAGATTTGAAGATTTCTACATAGGAGACGAAAACCTAAACAAGGTTAAGAGCGAAATGAAAGCACGAGGCTATGGTGGTTTCAAATATAAAGATGGATCACAGTTATCTGATAAAGGAACTAATAGTGTTGCTATCGTAGATAAGTCTATAATTAAGCAACCTGATAAAATGACTCCAGCTGAATTCGCTAGCAATGGAGAAGCGTTACTAGAAGAGGGTGTTACTTTTAATTTCAGCGAATTTGATAAAGTGATTCAAGGAACTCCAGGTCCATTGATTCCTAGAATTAAAAAAGCTATAGATAAATTTGGTAACAAAAATATCTTTATATTAACGGCTAGACCGGAGGCTTCAGAGCATGCTATACACGCTTTTATGAAAGGTTTAGGTTTAAGTATACCTATTAAAAACATAACAGGTTTAGCTAATAGTACTGCTCAGGCTAAAGCTGATTGGATGGTTGGTAAAGTTGCTGAAGGGTACAACGACTTTTACTTCGTCGACGATGCTATAAAAAACGTAGACGCAGTAAAGCAAGTCTTAAGTAACTTTGATGTTAAAGGTAAAGTCCAACAGGCTATAGCTACAAGAAAACGTGGTTTAAGTTATGATCTTAACAAGATGATAGAGCGAAACAAAGGTGTTAAAGCTAAAGCGTCTTTTGCTCAGGTTATAGCTAGAAAGAAAGGTGCTAGCAAAGGCAAGTTTAAGTTTTTCGTTCCGCCTAGTGCTGAGGATTTCAGAGGTTTAACTTCTTACACATTAGCTGGTAAAGGCAAACAAGGGGAAGCTGATCAAGCTTTCTTCGAGAAAAACTTAGTTATACCTTACACTAGAGGAGTAGCTATGTTAGAAAAAGCTAGTCAAGAGTTAAAAAAGGACTATAGAGAGCTTTTAGATATGTATGACATGAAAAATAGGCTCGGTCAAAAACTAGAAGGTACAGAATACACTATAGATCAAGCTATCAGGATATACCTATGGACTAAACAAGGTAAGGAAATTCCTGGTATGTATAAGAGATCACAAACTAGAGTCAGTAACTTAGTAGCTAAAGATCACGACTTAGTAGGTTTTGCAGAAGGGTTGCAGGAAATATCTAAAAAAGAAGAATGGGTTGAACCGAAAGAATTTTGGGATGTCGGCAGCATTCTAAAAGATCTAAATGATATAAGTGATCATATAAACAGAGAAGAGTACTTGACTGAGTTTTCTGAAAATGCTAATAAAATATTTAGTAAAGTTAATCTACATAAGCTAGAGGCTATTTATGGAACAACGTATGTTAGCGCTCTAAAAAACTCTATAGCAAGAATGAAGTCCGGAATTAACAGGCCTAGTAATTCTGGTGAACTAGAGCAGAAGTGGTTGAACTGGACTAACAATTCGGTTGGTACTATAATGTTCTTTAATAGAAGATCAGCGCTGCTACAAATGTTGTCGTTTACTAACTTTGTTAACTGGAGTGATAACAATCCAATGAAAGCAGCAGCTGCATTTGCCGACCAACCATTATATTGGAAAACGTGGGTTAAGATATTTAACTCCGATAAGCTTAAAGAGAGACGATCAGGTTTGAAGTCCGATATACAGGAGTCAGAAATAGCAAGTCAAGTTATAAACGCAAAAGACAAAGCCTCAGCTGTTATAGCTTACTTACTGAAACTAGGATTTAAACCAACACAGATAGCTGATAGTTTTGCTATTGCAACAGGTGGTGCAACATTCTTAATAAATAGAACTAAGACTTATAAGAAGGAAGGTATGTCACAGGCTCAAGCAGAAGCTAAAGCATTTGAAGACTTCAGTGCCATATCTGATGAGACACAGCAATCAGGTGATCCAATGTTAATATCACAGCAACAATCTAGTCACTTAGGTAGATTAATACTTGCCTTCCAAAACACACCAATGCAATATAACAGGTTGATAAAGAAAGCTGGTCAAGACTTAATAAACCGTAGAGGCAGTGTAGCAACAAACTTAAGCAAGATTGCTTATTATGGATTTATACAAAACTTTATTTTTGCATCGTTACAATCTGCCTTGTTTGCTATGTTACCTGAGTTTAACCCAGATGATGATGACGAGAAGTACAACAAGATATTAGATAATAAGAAAGAGAAAATAATAAACAGTATGGTTGATACTTTACTGAGAGGTAGTGGATTAGCTGGGGCTGTGGTGTCTACGTTAAAGAACGCAATATTTAAATACTATAAAGAGGAGAAGAAAGGATATACAGCAGACCATGCTCAGACATTACTAGAGCTCGCTAATATATCTCCACCTATAGGTTCTAAGTTCAGAAAAGTATATAACTCAATAAGAACAGTTAAGTACGAGAAAGATATAATAGATTATATGGGTGCTGATATAACAGTAGAAGGTCAATTCAGTCCATCTCCTGCTTACGACGTAACAGCTAATCTAGTTTCAGCTGGTTTAAATATACCTTTAGACAGAGCTCTAGTTGAAGTAAAAGGGATAGCAGAAGTTTTAGATAGTAGAAATACCTCCCACCAAAGAATAGCTTTAGCGCTAGGTTGGAGAACATGGGATGTAAATGCTAAGGACGAAGAACAAGATTTCCTTAAAGTAGTATTTAAAGAGGTAAAGAAAGCAGAAGACGCGGAGAAAAGAAAAGCTAAAGCTGCTGCGAAAAAAGAAGCTATAAGCCGTGGAGCTAAGTTCTTTGTGTTTAGAGGAGAGACTTTTCCTATTAAATATAAGAACAAATAGAGGCTAGATTATTGCCTTAATAGGTGATATTACATATATGCCTCTTATTAGCAACAGCAGAAGAAAAACAATAGCTTAAATATGATATACCTACTATTACTAATAGAACTGATACATGAAACAATAAATGGCGATAAACACGACATAAGCTCGTTAGCTAGATTGGCATTCATGTTTTTATTAGCAAACCTATGGGGATTGACGCAAGGAGATTTATACCATGGAGTATTGTACGTATTAGTACGATTTGCTATTTTCGACATAAGCATAGCTTTATTAAGAAAGCATGAATGGTATTATCTAGGAGAAACTAGCTCCTACGATAAAGTTTTAAAGAAGTTTAACAAGTGGCTATTACTTAGTGCTAGAGCTATAGCCTTATTAACAATACTAACATATGAGTTTATATATTAAAAGATTTTTAAGGAGAATGCCAAGCTACACAAGAATGTTTGTGATAGTTCTACCACCTGTTGTTGTATTTATTGGTGGAGCCGTTTTGATCAGCAACGTTTTTGGTCTTAACGAAGAAGCCACTGGCTTAATTGGTTTTATTTTAGCTGCAGTAGCTATTTATAAGTTATATAAAATAGTAGGATGTTAATTTATGGGACATACAAGAAAATTAGTATTACTGTCGTTATTATTGCTTTCTTACTTACCTAATAGCCATGGTAAAAAACAATGCCCCGATAGAGTTGAGTGTAATATATTAGGTAGAAAAATATAAAAACATAGAGATATGCCAGTAGAGGGTTATATATTTCCAGTAGTATCAGCAGCCATAGGTAGCGTCTTAACTTGGTTTTTAGCTAAAAGAAAACAAGATGCAGAAGTAGATGTTATAGAAGGATCTGCTTTGGCAGCTATGCAAGAAGGGTATCGGAACATGATTGAAGACACTAATGCTCGATTGCTTGAACAAAACAACAGGATTGACAACTTAGAAAAAGATCTACAAGATTGTAAATCTATTAATGCTGAGAAAACCAAGGAATTGTTCCTTAGGAACTATGCAAGTGATTTATTTGGTTTATTGATAATAGATTATGATGGTGTCATA
>ERZ1047821.2205-NODE-2205-length-11943-cov-5.150488_pt1 | contig 11943 bp, 18 predicted proteins | sample MGYA00383096_ERZ1047821 | MGnify/ENA primary metagenome ERZ1047821 (study PRJEB29581, sample SAMEA5548366) | metagenome | biome: marine; feature: coastal; material: water | depth 25 m | study: Short-term variability in the microbial, nano- and picoplankton... | reverse complement strand
TATTTTTAATAGTTCTGGCGCTACTTCTTTGCCTTGCTTTAACAACCAACGTAAAGCATCGCCAACCCTTGTAGTACCGTTTTCTTTTTTATACTTACCCATTCCAACGTGCTTTTGTTTTTCTTATATCATAATGCGTAAATGTTTTGTACATTCCCAAACCGCCTTGTAGTATTCCGCCAGATAACATTAAGTCATCTAAATAGTCGTAAGTATCTAAAACAGGGTCAAGTCCTTGAACAACAATATCAGCAGCTTTGCCTAGTAAGTGTTGAGAGTTTACAGAACCACCAACCGCTTTATTATGTGCTTCACATCTATAAGCACTATTAATTGTTATAGGCATAGCAACGCAATCCCTAATATATTGTAATTGGTTTGCTAGTTTAGTAATATTAACTAAAATATCGTCTGGCATTTCGCACCCGCATTTACAATTAAATTCGTTTTTTTTGAAGTTTTTAGTCATTCTTTTTTTTATGCGTTTCGTAAATCTTTTGTGCTGTATATCCTATGGATAAAAGCAACAATATAATTTTTAAACCATTTTCTATATGCGTAAAACTAACTCCTAGAGTTATTGCGTTTAATATTGCTATTCTCAAATCTTGTATATTCATAATATTATACTGGGCAACCTAAAGTATAAATCCACGTCGTGTCTTCTAACGGTGCGTAAACCTTAACTAAAGCTACTTCTGTGTTTGTTGTTTTACTAAAATTAGCAGTTCCTGAACCAGTTTCAGCTATTGTTTCACTAGGCAAACCTCTTAAAGCTAAGGCGTTATCTAAGTCAGTTTGATACGTTGCTGAACCCCTGTAACCTGTATCAATAACCTTAACACCGTCAAACCATACTTCAAATTTGTCTGGTATATTTTTAGCATCAAAATTAAGTGTTACAGTTCCAGTCCCAGCTCCTAAGTTAACATTAAAAAGAGTAGGGAATGTTTCGCCACCAGTATAGGAATATTGAGTACCACAAACGCCTTGTTCTGTTGTACAAAACTCTGGGAACTCTGGTACACTTGCTTTATTTTTATCGTCTCCCCAATGTGAGTAACAATATATTTCACCCCAATTTATAGTATTTGCCATTATTATTTTATTTTATATTCTAAATATGAAAGCCCAGAAAAACCGTGAATTCCTTCTGTGTCTAAGTCGCAACTGTAAGTTTTCCAACCCCAAGGGTGGTCTTTTAAATCACTCCATATAACGTCTACGTGATACTTATTGCTAAAAACAGGCTCTTTAATTAACTCCATTTTACCGTCTTTAATCTCGTACTCGCCTTGTTCTAAAACTATATTTCCCAGCTCAACAATAGTATGGTTATGTGTTGGATATTCGTTACCTTGCCAATCATAATCCACGCCTAAGTCTACAATTTTCTCCTTAGCCTGTTCCTCATCGTTAAACTCGTATTTTCCTATTGTCATAATTCCGTTAATTTTAATATTTCGTTATTGTCTAAGGCTTCATCAAAAACTTGTATTTCATAAACTTCGCCCTCAAACTCATAAAGATTTGTTGATTGTTGAAATTGAAATGTATCTAATTCACTGAAAAATCTTCCAGTAGTCACATAGCTATTTAAAAGTTGTCCGTTTGCAAAAATATTATAATTGCCATTTATCCATTTTATAGCTGCTTTAATCCTACCGCCATTATGTGCTAAGTCATAGTCAATTATTGCTGGACCTGCTGCGTTATTAACGTAAAATTCTAAAACATTGTTTGTTCTAAATCTAAAAAATATTTGATTATAAATGCCACCTACTAAAGATATTATATTTCCATTTGTATCACTTGCATCGACTGGAAAAGGTTTAACATCTATAAATGCAGTACCTTTATTTTCATTAAATTGTGTTTGACCGTTTAATGTAGTCGATATTTTTCGTTCCAATGCTCTTGTGATTTGACTTCCCTCTGTCTTAATGTAGCTTGAACCATATATTTTCTGCTCAACTTGTGAACCCCATATAAAACAATTAGCATTATTATTCAAATCTGTTTCGTCAATATTTCCAGGCGTAAAACGAGGACTAAAAGAATGAGTTATAGAATTGTAACCGTCAGTTGTATATGTAAAATATATTCTAAACCAACCATTTTCAAACTCTTCAACTTTTGAACTTATTGCAATATAAAAACCAGATGCAATAAAATAAGTTATTTGTTTAGTTGCAAAATTAAAATTTAAGTCTGCAAAAGAAGTTGAACCATCTACTCTTATAGCTATATAATCTCCGTCCCCTTGTTTTACAAAAATTGAATTAGTATAAGTTTTTGCTCCATAACCTATATTTAAAATATCAAATATATAACTAGCGGCGGTACTTGTTCTTTGTAATTTATCTGCACTTTCTATACCGTCAGGTGAAACTGTATCGTTTGCAGTAACTGTTATATTTGTTTTAGTCCAAGCTGCATCATCAAACTGCTCACTTCTAATTTGTAAGTTTGTTGAAGCACCCTCTAATAAAAGACTAGGACATTCGCCACTCCAATTTAATCTAGGGTTATTTGAGCCTACAATGTTTTCAATTAAACCGTTTTCTTTTACTCTAGCACCATCCCCTGTTCTTGAAAATGTAAAATCTCCGTCACCATCAACTGGTAAAACAGAGTAAACTTTGCTTGTCTTATATGCACTAGGCACTAATGCTAATATTGGCTTTTTCATTATCTTTCTATTATTATTGATGTGCTAGTACAATACCACCACTGTCCGTTTACTTGTAGTCTAAGCGTTACCACTTGACCTCTGTTTATTTCTATTGTTCTGCCAAAATCTAAAAGCACTACTTCTCTAACATTATTACCATAAGCACTTGTTTGAGTTCCTTTTAAAACATTATCTACATAAACGCTTAAAGTCAAAGAGCTACCATTCGGGAACTGCCTAGTTGAGTAAGGCATTGATGACAATTGAAATTGACTAAAATAAGCATCAAAAGGTACTCCAATACCGCCATAAGCATAAGGAAACGCAGTACTCGCACCAGTGCCAAAAAGTGTATAAGTATTTATTCCACTAATATAGTGCCGCCACGTAACAGATATTTTTTCAGTCGTTAAACCTCTGCTTGTGTATTCCCTTGACTTCGCATTTAAAACGTTATTAATCATTTAGACTTTTCCTTAATTAAAGGTTTGTTTTGTTTTTTTAAATAAGACATCAACTTATTTAAGTTTTTTTTCTTTACTTTATACTTCATAAAACCCAACCATTAAAAACCGTATCTGTATCTGGGCTAATATCGTCATTTGTGTTGCTTGTGTATTCTGGGAATTTAGATTGGTTAAAACATAAATAATCAACTAATCTAGTGCTGTAATAATTTGCATATTCCCTAGCCTTGCCCACTAAGTAATCAACTTCGTTTTTATTTACATTTTCGGCTGTTTCGCTTGAATGTTTAAATACGCCACCATTCTTAATTTGATATGCTGCAAATGGAATATAATTAACTTGTGCAAACCATATAAGGGTTGGTTGTATATAATCGCTTACAAGTGCTAAATAATCGCCAGATAAAGTACTGTTTTCAATATCGGTACTTATTCGGTTATATAAATCAGTTCCTAGTAGGTTTTGGATGTCAATTTCTTGACCTAGTTTAATAAACTGAATAAATTTATCTGTATCAACGTTACCGTCTAATATAGAATTTCTTACTAAGTCTGTTCTTGATATAAATAATGCTGTTGCCATTTAGTTTTTGAATTTCATTTTGTTCCAATATTCAGCAGTATAACCTTTATACTTCATATCCTTTGGTGCTACTGGTACTTTTTGAGCGTTCTTTGGTGCTTTAAAACCCTTGCTTCTTGCTTGTCCTGTTGTTATTTCGCTTTTTTTACCGCCTTTAATTTGATAGGTTTTTCTAAACCATTTATGGTTGCATCTAGCTCCGCCTTTGTAAAGCCATATAGAATAAGTATCAGAGCCACCCTTACCAAAACCAGCGTTTACTGCCTTGTTTCCCATTGCAACGATATCTTCTTTGCGATAAACCTTTTTAGCACCTACCATTTTAGAACAAAATTGTCTGCTATTTGCTCCTGCTTTTTGTGGTGCATAACTATAACGTACTAAAAACTGTACACCCTTTTGACTATCTTGTTTTGATTTACCGTCTTGTGTACTTTTTGCGTTTGGCTTTGCTGTTCCAGTACTAACAAAATTCCATATTTTAGATAATGTGGTTTCTTCTGGTTCGGTGTTTAAGTCTGTTATAACTTCGTCAAGCTCATCGTTTAGTTCATAATCAACTTCGCTTTCATCTACTAAATCATATTCAGCTAGTAATTCGCTTTCATCTTGACCTAAGTCGATTAATTCATCAGCAATAGTACTACCTAATTCATCAGGTAATTCTTGACTAAGTTTTACCCCTGTTTCTTCCTCTCGTGTTTCAGCATCCTCAACGTTTTCTAAGTCTGTAAATTCTAATGGTTGAAGCGTTTTAAAGTATAATTTAAGGCTCATTTGGTTATAAGCTAGTATGCTATCAAAGGCATCTATTAAAAGCATCTGAAACGGTCTTATAACGGTGTTATCCATTAATGTACTTGCAGTTTTTAACTCGTCTGCATTATTACCTAGTCCGCTATTGTCTTTAATTCCTAAAAGCATAGGACTAACAACTCTGTGGGCTACCATTACTTTTTTAGAACTTTCGTCACTTAAAAATTGATATTGTTGATGTGCTTCACTTAATTGTATTGGCTCAATAGTTGCAGCACTTTCTGGATTGTCATTAAATGCTAAAATAAATTTACCAGCATTACTAGAACCGCTAAATTTTTGATATATACGATTTTCTAATGCTTGACGTTCTTCAGCGTTTGGCGTTCCGTTATTGAAGTTGATAAGCATTGACGGAGCTAAACCGTTCAATATATTGTTTAAATGATAGTTGCTTATTTCTTGCTCTAGTTCTGCGTATTGTAAACCACCAGCATAATCTGGGCTTGAATAATACTTATAACCAGCTCTGTAAGGCTTTACATATATAATCTCAATATTTTCTGTACTACAACCAAAAGCTGGAATTCTTGTCGTATGACCTACGTTCTTAACCTTAGACCAATCATCAGCATAATAATAGGCTTCTATTTCGCCTTTTTCGTTGCATTTTTCAGCTCTTAAATTTTCAACAGGAATATGTTCAACTTGTGCAACTGTTTTGCGGTCTTTACTGTAAATGACTTGCATAGCACATTGACCCATAAGTTTAAGGTCATAGCATAATTTACGAACCATATCTTTATGAAACAAAGAAATCATTTTAGCGTACTGCTCTGGCTTTTTATTTGAATTTAAAGCATCAAGTCCACGTCCGTAAATCATTTCACTAATACCGTTTATAATAGCGTTATTTGTTGGGCTACCATTGTAACGGTCAATTAAATACTTAAAATAGTTATTGTCAGAACCATAAGAAACCCACTCTTTATTGGATTTCTCAACGATGTCTGGCGTTGTGTAAGTACTTAAATTTACTATTCTTAAATCGTTCATATTTATATTATTATAAATTCGTTATCCGAACTTTCTTCACTTATATATTGGTCTTTATTAACGCTGTAATATTCGTCATTACTTTGATTAATAGCTTGGTCGGTGCAAAAAATCTTATCTTTATAAATTATATTGTTTAAATAACTAACTTCTAAAATATAAAAATCGCTTTCAGTTAAAGTACCAAAAACAGCATCAAACGAAATATAATTACCGTCAATTTCTGAAACAGCATCAACCGTTATAGAAACGTTTGTACTTTCGCTAGTCAATTTTAAGTTCAAAGTACCTACTGTAAATTCTCTAGGAATTATTTTAAAGGTTTTGTTTCCGTTTGTGTTAATTAACTTCATATTAATATATAAATAAAAAACAAATATTTTGTATTGTGTAGGTATAAAAAAAGGGCTATCCGTTAAGATAACCCCATTTTACAAGTAAAAGTACTAATTATGCTGTTGGGTCAATTTGAGTCCCTGCTGCATTAGCTGTAATTACTGCAGGCGTTACAAAGTAAGGCGGTGCAGTTTCTTGTGCATTCACCGTTAAAGTATAGCCTGTGAGGTCAGCCATTCCAGCTCCCGTAACTATAGTCCCACCGTTTACATCGCCACCATTTTCAAGTCCTACTAAAAAGAAGTTTCCGTTATAATCTTCAACAGCAACGTGTGGACGAGCGTGAGCGATTAATTTAAGTTCTTCTTGTGTAGCTTTGTCTTGAAAGGTCAAAGTCATATTTAATGTTGTATCGTAGAAAGTTGTTCCGTTTTCTCGGCTTGAAGTGATAGCAGTTTCCATTGAACTGTTACCTTTTACGTCAAACTGAAACCACGTTGGACTTCCAGATACTGCTGTTATTTCGCCAGCTACGATTGTCGCATCTCCTAAAGTTCCGTAATCTGATAGGTATATTCTTTTAATTCCACCTACTGCTGATTTACAAGGTACTTTACGACCGCTAGTTATTAAGCATCCCATATTTTTAAAGTTTTTTTAATAAAAAAGGGTAGGCAATTTTACCCACCCTTTTAAATTTGATTAGTTAATTATTATACAGTTTTTCTGTAAACGATGTCGTTCACTTGTGCGTACTGAACCCCAGCAGTAAATCTCATTACTACACGTACATTTTGAGAACCGTCATTTTCTGCCATATCAATTACTCGTACTTCGTTCAAGTCATTTAATAGACCTGTTCCAAAGAATAAGTTTGATTTTTCAGCAGCGATAATAGTACCGTCAGCAGCACCTCTTGCTGGCACAACAGGAATTCCGTCAAAGAATAAAGAACCTAAAGATTGGTTGTTTCCTTTGTTTTCGTAACCGTTAGCTCCTTCGCCACCAGATTGAAAACCACCTAAAGCTCTTGTGTAAGCTCTAATTACGTCAGAAGCAGCATAGATATATAAATCCTCTGAACCATATACAGCAGTAGGAATAGCATCAACAGTTTTCCCTAATTCAGCAATAACGTTTGCAGCAGTAATTGCAGCACCAGTAACTCCGTTACCGAAATCTCCGTCTGCGTCTAATAAAGTTGTAAATCCGTTAAACTGTCCACTAGTTGCAGTTGAACCTCCCCAGATATTTTTTTCTGTACGGTCAGCCACTTTTGCAGCAACGTGAGCCAATACGAAATCAGCAAAGCTTGGTGCTAGGCTATCGAAAGCACTGTACCCCATTTGTTCAGCTTCCCAAGAAGAATGTAATGTTTTTTTACAAATGTCAAGGTTTACTTGAAATTCCTCTGGTTGTAGGATAGCTTCTTCTAAAGTTAGCGTTCCTGCATCTGTTTGAAAGTCGCAGGTTGCATCTTTTACGATGTCATCTGTTGATGCTTTCTGAATTACAGATTTGAATTTTACGTTTGGCATTACGGTAATTAAACCTTTATCCAAAGTGTCAGCAGATAGTAAAGCAGCAGCGATGTATTTGCCACTAAATTCCCCTGCATAAGTTGTTGTTAATGATACACTCATTTTATTTAGTTTTTAGTTGTTATTAATTATTTAATCTTGCCATTACTCGGTCAATAGTAGTGCTTTTTCTGTTTTTAGAAACACTAAATTTTGAGATAGTTTTATGCACTTCTGGATTTGATACAATAGGCTCTGCACTTGGCTCGTTTAATTCAGCTTGTACTTCAACAGGAATTTCGTTAAGCTCGACTTTTTCGTGTTTAGCTAATTCTTCTGTTAAAAGGTTGCCTAAGTCATCAGCACTTAAATCTTCTTTTGGTTCTAGCATTGCTTTGATTTCTTCAATCATATCTTTAACCTCTGCTAGTTCTTCTTTAGTAGCGTAGCCCATTTTTTCTTCTTCTTCTTCTTTTGCTTCAACCTCTTCAACCTCTTCGGTTTCTTCTTCGGCTTCTGCATCTTTGATTTCAGAAATAAGACCCTCTTCGGCAACTACTAATATTTTACCGTCTTCTAATGCGTACTCGCCAATAGGCAAAGCAACTTTCTCATCTTCTGTAACGATAAAAACTTCTTTTCCACTTTCAAACGCATCAGCCTCAATGACTGTACCGTTGTCTAGTTTAGCCTGTTCCAACTTAACTTCCTCGTTTAAGTTTAGAACGTCTTTGATTTTTTCTATCACGTTGTTTGATTTCATACTTATATATAATTTAGATTAATTTAATTTGCATTTTCACATTCTGAACAGTCACTATAAGCAGTTACATTTTCCCATTCAAAGCCGCTTGTTTCATCATCTGCTCGTAAAACAGTATAGCAACCACTGTGTGCTTCGTGGACTAAATCAAAATAGTAAACGTTACCTACTGTTAATTCTTGTCCGTTCCAAACGTGTTTTTGTTGGCTATGTCCACAACGCTGTATTTTGTACCCATAACTTCCTACTGGTGGCGTTACCCCTTGTCCTGAAGTGCTTCCTATTCCTTGTGCAATTATATCACCATTACAGCACTCAATAGAATAAGCATCTCTATCTCTACATAAACAACCTCTACGACCGTTTCGTGGACTTGTTTTACTTGGACTAAATAGTTTTTTAAATCTATTCATTTAGTTTACTTGATATTATTTTATAATATATCTTTTGCTTCTTTTTCTAATTTTTGTGATAACCTTTCGTATTTATCATAAACATCAACCGCATTAGAATAATCAATTTGTATGTCAGCGTTAAAACCTAAGTCTTTTGCTGCTTTTTCAAATCGTTTTAAATCATTTTTAATATCATCACCAATACTTTCTCCAACTTTTGCCCATTTAAAAATAGCTTTTTGTATCTCTTTTAATTCTTGCTTTACTCTACTAGCCTTTTTAACTAGACCGCTTCCCTCGCTTTCATATTTAGAAAATCCTCTGGGATATTTTCTTAAATCATCTGTTATACTTAATTCTACTTTTTTAGGCTCTTGCTTTGCTAAATACTCGTTAATTAATTTTAATGCTTTTTCTTTACTCATTTTATTTGTTATTTAGTTCGTTTAATTTACTTTCTGCCCACGTTTTAGCCGATTTGCCACCCCATAATAAAAAAGAGATAGTTCCACACGCTTCGGTATCTTCTGGCTTGTAATACGCTTCAGCTCTTGACAAATAAGAGTACATTCTTTTTATCGTTTCTTTGCTTATTGGTTTGCCTTGTGCTAGTTGTTGAGCTCTTACTTTACCAACTTGTGTAGCACATTTATTGTTTACTTCTTCGTTAAGTTTTAAACCTCTTTTTGCGTTGTTACTTACTGAACTAGGATAGTCTGAATAGCTTTCTAAAACCATTTTCTTGCCACCCTTAACACGCTTATCATTTTTTATAATAGCTTTTATTTCGGCTAGTAAGTATTCTGCTTCTTCTTCTTCTATTTGTGCTAACTCGTCTTTTATTGTTTGGTCGTTTGGTCGCTCCATTTTATCCGCAAAATATCCCTCAATACTAAAACCTTTTACTTTGCCCGTCTTAACAAACTCATTCCAGATTTTATCGTTGTTTACTTTTACGCTACCAACCCACGAACCCAAAGGTAAATCCATTCCGTACTTTACACTCTTGTCGTGTACCTTATCTTCAACAATCCAACTTTCAACTAAACTTAAACCTTCCAATTCGTATTGGTGTTCTAGTGTTGAGTTGTTTTGCTTACTATTCATTAAATACATCTGGGAAGCTTTTAAGACAGTATCTTTTGAAAAATATATATAGTACTCATCTTCGCCATTGCGTCTGTAAATCGGCTTGTTTGGTATTAATAAAGCACCCATTAATATTCTACGCTCTCCGTCTATTTCAGCAAGTTTAAACTCTTGGCTTTTTAAAGCAACAAAATCTTCTTCAATAGCTGGGTTTTCAACTACGCTTATAGCTTCAATTCCTAACTCGCTTTCTTCGTCTAATATTAATTCGACTATTCTCATAATAATATATAATTAAATTTATTTATTTTTGTTTTTTATATTGTCGCTCCCTCAACTATATTGTTTTCTAAACTTTGTGCAGTTGTTACATCATTAGAAACTACGTAAGCTTGTACTGGTTCTTGTGTTTGTTCTGCAACTGTTTCAGCTAAAACGTTTGTTTCACTTGCACCTACAACATTAAAACTTGGGGGAGCTGGAGCAGCACCGCCACCAGGAACAGAACAACCACCACCGCCACTTCCACCGCTAGTCTTAGGAACTTTAACGCTTACTATTTTTTGAACATTTTTAAGTCCATTACCTAAAATTGCAGCAGCATTTACAAACTTTAAAGCGGTTTCAAAAGGCGTAACTGTCTTAGCTGCTAAGGCATCAGAAACCCCCCTATAAGTGTTTATAGTTGCACTAGCAATAGCTAAACCTTTTCCGGCTGCTGTTTGTTCTCCAGCTAAAGCACCTAAAGAATTTAAAGCGTTTTCTGTATTGGCTAAGTTTTTGCTTTTTGCTTCTGCCTCTGCCTTTGAAATACCTACCTTTGCATCAGAAATTTGTTTATCTCTTTCTAAATTAGTTTGTCTTGACTGTTCGTTAAATTCGTCAAGAGCAATTTGAGCATCTACTTTGGCTTGTGTTTCTGCATTTGCATTATCAACAATAGCTTGTAGTCTTAACCCCTCTTGTTCGGCTTCTAGTAAATCAATTTCTTTTAAGGCTTCTAAACGTGCTAATTCGTCATCTATTTGTTCAGCGTTAAATCGTTTACGTTCTATTGATAAATTACTTTCGCTTTCTAGCTTTGAGTTTGTGAGTTCTATTTGCTCTCTGTCTAGTGCTAAGTCATTTGCTTTTTGTTCTGAACGAAAACCCTCTATTTGTGCTAAAACCCCTAACCTGTTCGCTAATGCTTCTGTGACCGCTACTTGGTTTTCAATAGAATTATTTTTAGCTGCTTCTGCTTGTGCAGATTTGAGTTGAGCATCTGCGGTTGCTAACATTGCTTTTTCTTGCTGTTCTAAAACAAGTAAAAGTTCGTCATTTGCTTTTTTACGTTCGCTTATACTGTTACGTTCTTCGTCACGTATTTGTCTTAGTTGCTCTGCTTGTCTATCGTATTTCTCAACTAAAAGACTTTGTTGTGCTGCTGCAATTTCGGCTGCATTTGCTAGTTTAACATTTTCCTGTGCTGCTTTTACTGTTTCGGTAACGTAACCTTTAACCGCTTCCGTTGTTTTTTCTATAAACTCTTTACTTTTATCAAAAGTATCATTAACCCCTGTTAAAACATCTAAACTCTCTTTACCAGCACTTTTAACATCATCTAATGCACCAGCGAAATCGCCACTAAATACTTTTTTAACCGCACTAGCTAAATAACCTAAAGTATCTAAGTAACTGTCGAAACGTTCTTGTATATTTTCTTTAAATGCCTTAGCAAAACTTTTTAAACTTTCTAATGGGTTTTTAAATATAGCATCAAAAAATTTAATAACTCCGCTAGTATTTTTAACTATAAAATTAACAAAGTCGTTAAAAGCAATGCTTACAGCTTCAAATGCAGTGTTAAATAAATCAGCGACTTTTTGATTTTGCATAAAAACCTCGCCTAGCTTAGCTAAAGCTCCTATTATTAAACCAATTCCTGTGGCTTTTATTGCAGTACCTAAACCTTTAAACCCCTTACTTAAACCACCTATTCCTTTAGTTGATTTTTTAGCACCCTCGCCTACCCCCTCAATAGAACCAGTGAAACCTGATGTTTCTTTTAAAGATGCGTTTACTCCGTCAATGCTTTTTTCTAAGTCATTAACCCCTTTAACAGCTCCTTTGCTATCTACGTTTATTTCGATTGTTTTTTCTACTGCCATTTTAATTCTTGTTTTAACGCTTTGTAACCCTCTTTAATTGTTGTAGGTAGTTTGTATTTACCTTGTGCTATTCGCAAATTTTCGGTTTCTCCGTTTGCGTACTTTAAACTTTCTATTATTAATTTTATCATAATGTTGTTTCAAATAAATCTGT
>ERZ1047821.2200-NODE-2200-length-11951-cov-9.625672_pt1 | contig 11951 bp, 10 predicted proteins | sample MGYA00383096_ERZ1047821 | MGnify/ENA primary metagenome ERZ1047821 (study PRJEB29581, sample SAMEA5548366) | metagenome | biome: marine; feature: coastal; material: water | depth 25 m | study: Short-term variability in the microbial, nano- and picoplankton... | reverse complement strand
ATGATCAACAAGGCCTAAGTTTTTTGCCACTTCAGCAGTTTCAGGGTTAGCAGTCATCATTTCCATGGCATTATCACCATAATTTTGAATAGTGCCTTCAGGTAAATCTCTACCTGCTTCCATAATAGAAGTCATTTTTTTCCACATTGGATTTGCAAACTCATTCCAGGCTAGCTTATCAGCATCTGACATTGAATCTCTTGTATATGGCTCAGGACCAGATTTAAAATCTCCAGCAGTGAAGATATTAAAATTTAGCTTTATATTCTCGTAAAAATCTACGTAATATTCTCTTTTTCTAGAAAAACCAAAAGCTTGAACACCGCCATAGTTGTTAACGAAAACTTCATTAGCTTGCGAGCTAATAAGATATGCATTATTTCCATAACCTTCAGCATACGCAATTACTCTTTTACCACTATCCTTAACATGCTTAACAGCATCTGCAAGTTTGAATGCTGAAGACCAATACATTCCTAATTCAGAAACATTTAAATATACTGCACTAAGGTTGTCATCAGTTGCTGCATTATCTAATACATCTAGTAAATCCTGAAGTTCATGCTGTTCAACTTGACCTCCGCCAGAAATAATTTGATCTAATGAAATATTGCTACTATTTACGCCTGAATCAACTACAACACCAATAGGTTTAAACCAAAGAACCTTATCTTGTGTATCTATTTTTTCATCTCCACCAAATGATGAGGCTAACCCACCTAAGATTGAAAATGTCAGCACAACTAGAATCAATGCAGTCACACTGTTTAGTAAAATTTTCCTCGTTAATGCCAAGAAATCACTTGCTTTATTCCATATAGATTTGTTGTTACTCATATTTTTTTACTCCAAAATTTTGGTTGTCATGATAAATGATGTATTAAATATTGTAAAGTTAACTTTACATATTTCTTAATGTTCGAGGCCCGTAAAGACAATGGACAAAGAATAAAACTATTAAAATTAATTCGGTTAGATCAAAAATATGAGGGATTATTCCAAATACTCGTAACGATGCTGACATAAAATAAATTAATAAAATAAAGCAAAAGCTTTGATATGACTTTATAGAGTTGGCTCTTGAAAAGAAATAAAAAATTACAAAAGGCAAAACCCAGATAATAAAAAAAACAAAAGTAATTTTTTGGTTTATGAGAGCAAGTAGTTTTGTAAAAATTAAAAGTAATATAAAAATATTGGTAATCTTTTTATATTTAAAAATATTAAGCATTAAAAACTTTAATTAGACTCGATATCCTTGCACCAGTTTCCTTCGCAATCAAATATTCTTCAGGTGTTAATGTATTGGAGTTATTTACACTCTCAACATGCGAAGGCCCATAAGGGGTTCCTCCTGATTGAGTTTCTCCAAGTTCTTTTATAGAGTAGGGTGTTCCATGAATAAGCATTCCATGATGGAGCATAAATGTGATCAGGTTATAAAGAGTAGTCTCTTGACCTCCATGCATTGAGCTTGTTGAGGTAAATGCAAATCCAGGAATATCTTCTAGGGCATTAGCTGCCCATAGGTCGCCAGTTGTATCTAGAAAATATTTCAAAGGCGCAGCCATTGAACCAAACCTAGTTGGCGAGCCAAGAGCTAGACCGCTGCAGTTAATTAAATCTTCTTTTGTACAATAAATTTCATCTTGGTCTGGTATTTTTGATTCAGACGCTTCGCTTAGTGCAGAAACCTTAGGTACAGTTCTTATTTTAGCTTCCAAGCCAGCTGCCTCAGCACCGTCTGCTATTGCATGAGCTAAGTTTCTAACAGAACCACCTGCCGAATAAAAAAGAATTAATAAATATTTATTTTCCATATCTGATAATTAGCCTAAAATGTCTAGATGAATAATAAAATTATAACCTTCTTCTGTCTTATCTTATTAGTTGGATGTCAAAATAATGACATTGAAGTTCTAAATGGATCTGATACATCTATTGAAAAAATGCAAGGCAAATGGATTGTTGTTAACTATTGGGCAGACTGGTGTGCGCCATGCATAAAAGAAATTCCTGAGCTGGTAGAGTTTGCTGAGGAGAACACAGATATACTTGTTTATGCTTTCAACTTTGATGAATTAGATTCTGAAGATCTTGCGCCTATAGCTAAAAAATTTAAAGTAGATATCCCATCACTGATATCTCATCCAAGAGAGATTTGGGGGATTGAAACACCGCCAGCAGTTCCAGCCACTTTTTTTATTAACCCCCAAGGTGTTTTAGTAAAATCATTCTTTAGACCTCAAACAAAAGATAGTCTTAATGAAATTTTAGATAGACTCCAAAAGAGTGCTTAAATAATTTTCTTTTAACAAAGACTCTGGATTAATCCTTATTTCGTTTAAGTAAACGGTCCAATGTAAATGCGGTCCTGTAACTCTTCCTGTTGAACCAACTTTACCTATAAGGTCTGATTGACTAAGCAGATCGCCTTTGCTCACAAGAATCTCAGATAGATGACTGTATGATGAAAGCATCCCATAGCCATGATCTATTATTATGTAATTCCCTCCATAAAAGAAATTACCAGTCAGGATTACTTTTCCATATGCAGGAGCAATAACTGCTGAGCCCTCTGGAGCAGCTATATCTAATGCTAGATGCGGTGATCTAGGAGAGTCATTAATAAACCTTTTTTTTCCATAGCGACTTGAGATGATTCCCTCAACCGGGCTTATAAAGTTTAAAAGCGGCTTGAAGTTATAAGAATATGTTTTCACAGCATCTTTAATTAGCAAAGACTCTTTGTATGCTCTTGCTGCATCCTCTTTATTTAAATTTACTTGAGAGAGATTATTTATTGTTATTCTTGATTCTCCAAAATCTTTTTTTTGAACATTTATCTTGATGTCATATAAATCTATATAAAAGCTGGTCTTGTTATGTGGGATTGGAATAATAATTACTTTATCAGGACCATTTTCAACGATTAGCTCATTAGAGGGAAGATTTTCAATAGCTTTTTCTAGCTTGATAGCAATTAACTCGCCAGGCATAGCACTAAATTCTGCATTAATTAATAAACTAAAAGCTAATAAACAATAGAAGAAGTGCTTATTTTTTATCATTTAGACCTTTCACCTCTACATCAATAAATCCTTTACTAAGCCTTGCTGTAAGCTTCTCACCAACAATAACATCAGAGTTTGTTTTTACTGCCTCTCCATTTTTATTTTGGATAATGGCATAGCCTCTATCGAGAATTGATAATGGATTTAAGATAAGTAAATTCTTATTAGAGTCCTGAATTTTTAATTCTTTAATGGATAGCTTATTTTTAATATTAATCTCAATAAGTTTAGATATATTTTTAATTCTTGAATCTAGTTTTTGAAGAAGGTTCTTGGGATTATGTTCCATCAATCTTGAGTAAAAGGCATTTAGTTTTTGAAATTCTGTTTTAGTATTGAATTGAATATTTTGCTTTAATCTAAGTTCAAAGTTATCTAGTTTTTGATTTTGTTCTCTAAGTCTTATTAGTGGGCTTTTTAAATTTGACCTTACTGAATTTATTGCATGCCCCTTTAATTTAAATGAATGAGATATCTTTGATACCATCTTTTCATAATAATCTTCAAGTCGACCAAGGGCTTTAAAATTAAATTCAGTAATTAATTCAGCAGCTGCTGTTGGTGTAGGGGATCTAATATCTGAGACAAAATCACAAATTGTAAAATCTATTTCATGCCCTACGCCTGATATTGTAGGTATTGGAAAAGCAAATATCTCTCTAGCAAGCTCTTCATTATTAAAACACCACAAATCTTCTATAGAGCCCCCGCCTCGAGAAAGTATGACTACATCAATTGGGTTAGTTTTGTTATTTTCATTAAATAACAATATTCTGTTTAATGCTTTTATTATTGTTCTTGGGGCAGTATCACCCTGGACAACAGCGTTACTTAAAGAGACTTGCGCTGAAGGAGCTCGTCTTTGAATAGTGCTTAATATATCTTGAAAGGCTGCTGTTGATGCAGATGTTATTACACCAATATGTTTTGGTGAGTCTGGAAGACCTAGCTTGTTTTCTGAATTAAATAACCCTTCAGCATCAAGCTTCTTTTTAAGGTCTTCAAATTGCTGCATTAAGTTACCAGAACCCGCTTGTTCAATAGATTTAACCATTAATTGGTATCTACCTGATGCTGGATAAATGCTTACTTGTCCCTTTAGAATGCACTTATCTCCATTTTCAGGAGTGAAATTTAATTTGGATGCTTGTGATCTCCACATTGCACATCCAATAGCACCATCTTCATCTTTTAATGTGAAATAGATGTGACCTGAACTAGGACGAGACATATTAGATATTTCACCAATAACCGAAATATTATTAAAGGTATTTTCTAATAAGTATTTTGCAGATCTATTTAACTCTCCTACAGAGATAATTTCTATTTTCTGCTCTACAATGTTATTCATTTTAAAATTATAACTTCATGATTAATAATTTTCAGCGTTCAAATTATTTTCTTATGCTTGCAACAGGAGCAATGCTTATTGGCTTTGCTCCAATATTTGTTAAATGGAGTGAATTATCTCCATCTTCTATAATGTTTTACAGAATGGTTCTTACGTTACCATTTTTGTTTATCTTAAATTTTTATCTCAATAAAAAAATGACTTTTAGCCTGAATAATAAAAAGACTATATTTTATTCTGCAGTGGCATCTATGGCCTTTACCTTTGATTTAGTTCTTTGGCATTATGCTATGGACATAACATCAGTATCAAATGCAACAATTATTGTAAATTCTGCACCTATATTAATAGCTATTTTGAGTTATATCTTTTTTAAAGAGAAGCCATCTAAAGGCTTTGCATCATCATTTTTTTTTACTTATATCGGTATTATCGGTTTAATAATTTTTTCAAATAATTACCTTAATGGAAAAATATTAGGTGATATTTTATGCTTATTTGCAGCTCTGGGTTATGCGATATATTTACTAATCATATCCAAACTAGGAAAAGAAACAGCACTAAACATAATTTTCTATACAACACTATTTTGTAGTATTTTTGCTCTTATACCGATGTTTCTTGAGTCAGGTAATAAATTTCCAACCACAAATTTTGAATGGAAGAATTTATTGCTTCTAGCTTTTTTATGTCAGTTTGGCGGACAGTTTTTAATTACATATGGTATTGCAAATATATCAGCATCTAGTGGCTCTATAGGTTTATTAATGCAGCCATTAACTGCAACAATCTTAGCATCATTTTTATTTTCAGAAATATTGAATGCCAATCAAATACTATTTGTACTCATTACTCTCTTTGGTATTTATAGGGCTAGAATGAGTCTTTCAAAAAATTAAATTGTCGTCAATTAAGCATATTATTTTTATAAATATAATAGTATTATTAGCAGCCTAATTTGTAGGTTAAAAATTGGATGTTAGGTTTTTAGTCTTAATTAGACAAAAAAGGGTGATTAGCTCAGTTTGGTAGAGCATCTCGTTTACACCGAGAGGGTCGGCAGTTCGAACCTGTCATCACCCACCATTTTTGGGTTGCACTTTTATCTAAAATAGATATTATTCAACTCAACGGTTTAGTGGTCTGGTAGTTAAACGGTTATAATTCCGCCCTGTCACGGCGGTGTTCGGGGTTCGATTCCCCGTCAGACCGCCACTTTATTATGAATATTATTACTTTAAGCCTTTTAATCCTTAGCTACTCATTAGTACTAGGAATTATATTTGCCCAGGTATTGCTGACAGCACCTGTGGTATTTAAAGTTCTTGATAATCAAAATGCATCTTTATTTCTCAGAAAAATCTTCCCTAGGTATTACTTACTATTAACACTATTAACTCTGATAGCCTTATTAATTTCATATCTTTTTTTTGAAACTACTGATGTCTATTTAGCCTTAATAGCCGTTTCTTTCTCATTCCTTGGTTACATAATAATCCCCATGACAAATGCGGCTAAAGATAGGGGTTGGGACAAGTTTTTTAAAGTACTGCATAACCTGAGTGTGTTTAACACTATAGTAATTTTACTTATTTCTATTACACAAGTTGTTAGAGTTTCTTTTTTATAACTTTAAATAAAACTTGAATTTTATAATTTCAACACCAATTATTAGCTAATTAAAGGGGTAACTTATGGCTAGAGCAAAAACAAAGACATTTCAGACAGAAACCAAACAGCTTTTAAAGCTTATGATCCATTCTTTATATTCAAATAAAGAAATTTTTTTGAGAGAGCTAGTATCTAATGCATCAGATGCAATTGATAAGCTAAGGTTTAAGTCTGTTGAAGATAAATCAATTTCGAAACTTAACAATGACTTAAAAATTGATGTAAAAATTTTTAAAGAAGAAAATAAAATTATTATTTCTGATAATGGAATTGGAATGACTGAAGAAGAAATTATTCAAAATATTGGAACAATTGCTAGGTCTGGAACTTCGACATTTCTTGATAATATTACAGGAGATAAACAAAAAGATTCAAATCTCATTGGTCAATTTGGTGTAGGTTTCTATTCTGTATTTATGGTAGCTGATAGAGTCCAAGTGCTTTCAAAATCCGCGTATGAAAAATCTGATGAGGCTGTCTTGTGGGAAAGTTCTGGTGAAGAAAAATATAAGCTTGAGCAGTCAACTAAAGAATCTAATGGCACAGATATTATTATCTATTTGAATAGCGATAATCATGAGTTTGCTGAAGAAGGTAGGGTTAAATTTTTATTAGAAAAATATTCTCAATATATTAACTTCCCTTTAAATCTAATAACTGAATCGGGCGAAGCTCATAGAATTAATGATTCAGAAGCTCTATGGTTAAAACCAAAAAGAACAATAAAAGATGAAGAATATAACGATTTTTATAAGTTCACTACATTTGATCAGGAAGACCCTTTATTTTGGGTTCACAACAAAGTTGAAGGGAAGAATGAATATACTAATTTATTGTATGTTCCATCAAAGCCTCCCTTTGATTTATGGAATAGAGAGTCACCTAGAGGAGTTAAACTTTATATTCAGAGAGTTTTCATAATGGATGATGCATCACATTTCCTTCCTTTATATCTAAGGTTTGTTAGAGGCATTATTGATACTAATGATCTACCATTGAATGTTTCAAGAGAGATTCTTCAAGAACATCAATTGGTTGATACGATTAAAAAAGGTATTACAAAAAAGGTATTAGACAAACTAGTAAACCTAAAGAAAGACTCTTTTGATAAATATAAAGATTTCTGGAAAGAGTATGGGTTGGTTTTAAAAGAGGGAACTGCTGAGGATTTCGAAAATAAAGAATTAATTGCAAGTTTATTATTATTTTCATCAACATATTCAGAAAAAGAAACTCCAGAAAATACATTAGATGACTATATTGCAAGAATGACAGAGGATGACAATAAAATATATTATTGCGTTGCTGATACATATCAAGCAGCAGCAAACTCTCCTCACATAGAGGGCTTAAAGTCTAAAGGAAAAGAAGTCTTATTATTAACTGATCGAATTGATGAGTGGTTAATGACTGGTCTTATTGAATATAAAGGCAAGGAGTTAGTCAATGCAGCAAAAGAAGAGATAACAAATGAGGAGGAGAAAAAAGTCTCTGAATCTGACCAAGATTTAGTTTCTAGAATTAAAAAACATCTTGATAGCAAGGTATCTGAGGTTGTTGTGAGTACAAGGCTAACTGATTCTGCATCATGCTTAGTCGTTCCAAAGAATGAACCAGGGGCTCAATTAAGAAGGATCTTAGAGGCTTCGGGTCAAACTATGGAAGCATCGAACCCTATTTTTGAAATTAATTCAAAACATAAGCTATTGAAAAAGCTAAAAGATCTTAAAGGCAAGCAATTCAACTCATTCGTTGATTTTTTATATGACTATGCTGTTATTGCAGAAGGTGGATCACCTCAAGATCCTTCAAAATACTTAAGACAACTTGATAAATATTTATCTTAACTATGATTACAAACAAAGTTGCAGTTCTTGGTGGTGGAAGTTTTGGAACAGTTCTTGCTAACATTGCAGCCTCCAATGGAAGCGATGTATACCTTTGGGTAAGAGATTCAGACCAAGCGTTAAGAATAAACTCTGAAGGTGCAAATTCTGTTTACCATCCAGAATTACAATTATCTTCAAATATACATGCATCTGAAAATTTAGATGAAGTTGTTAAAGACTCATCTATTATTTTGGTTGCTACTCCTAGTCTAATTTTTGAGAATATTATCCAAAGAATAACTCCAAAGATAAATAAAGGTGCTCATATTATTTCATGCACTAAAGGCATCAAATTAGACCCATTTAGATCTATGTCAGATATTATTTTAGAAAATGTAAATAAAATTGATAACCAGGTAGGGGTATTAAGTGGCCCAAACTTAGCAAGGGAAATTGCTGAGAATAAAGTTTCAGGTACCGTCATTGCTAGCAGCAGCAAAGATTTAATAAATGATGTAAAAAAAATCCTTTCTTCAGCCACATTCAAGATTTATTCAAGCGATGATGTTCAGGGTGTAGAGTTGGCTGGGGCATTAAAAAATATTTATGCAATTATATGTGGCATGGCGGACTCGATGGAAGTTGGCGAAAATGCCTTAGGTTTAATTTTGACTAGAAGCATGGCAGAAATGAGTAGGTTTGCAGTAGCTAAAGGGGCAAACCCAATCACATTTCTTGGTCTTGCTGGTATGGGTGACTTGGTAGCAACGTGTACTTCTAATCTTTCTAGAAACTACCAGCTTGGATATCATCTAGGAACTGGCCTCAACCTAGAAAATGCTAAAGAAAAAGTAGGCCAAGTAGCGGAGGGTATTAGAACCCTTGAAGTTATTAAAAATGAATCATCAAACCTTGGTATAAAAATGCCACTTGTTGATTCTTTATATAATATTATTTACAAATCGGCTAAATCTAATGCATTGATTGACGATCTTGTTAATAATCCTAACGAAGTTGATGTAGAATTTAAACACAGAGGAAATTAAATTATGGAAATTAATAGAGAAGAAGTTAAAGAAGAGGTTTTTAAACTAGGAAAATGGACTCGATTTGTATTTATGGTTTTGTATGCATTTGTGCTAAATTTTGTTATCACTATATCTATAGGACTTGCTTTTATTCAGTTCTTGTTTTACTTGTTCACCTCCAAGGTCAATGAATCCTTATCTGATTTTAATAAACATTTATTTTTATTTGTAAGCGATACCTTAGAATTTCTTCTATTTGATACAGATGATAAGCCTTTCCCTTTCAAGAAATCTGATGAAGAGGCGGTCCAAGAAGATTCTCATGAAGTTGTAGATGGTGAAGCCAACGAAGTAGAAGACATTTCTGATGAGGTTATTGAACCAGCTGAGTTTGAAGAAGTATCAGAAGAAGTTACTCAGGTTGAAGAGGACTCTAAATCTTAATTTTTTGTGCTGACTGAAGAGTTTGCAATATTAAAGTATTTATTGTCATAGGGCCTACTCCACCAGGGACAGGCGTATATGCATAAGCTTTAGATTCTATATTCTTCAAATCAATGTCACCACATTTTTCAGGATGATAACCGGCGTCTATAACGACTGCATTATCCATAATCCAATCATGCTTAATAAACTCAGGAATGCCAACAGCCCCAACTAAAATGTCTGCTTGTTTAATAATTTCTTCTATATTTTGAGTTCTCGAGTGACAAATAGTTACTGTAGCATTTTTGTTTAATAACATCATTGCCATTGGTTTTCCAAGAATTGGGCTTCTGCCAACAACTACAGCATTCTTTCCTTGAATTTCTATCTCATAGTGTTCGAGCAATCTCATAATTCCTGCGGGAGTGCATGAACCAAAAGCCGGCAAACCCATTGCCATATTTCCAAATCCAAGGCATGTAACGCCATCTACGTCCTTATTAATATCGATTGCATCAAAGCATTTTCTTTCATCAATTTGAGAAGGTACAGGGTGCTGAAGAAGTATCCCATGAACTCCATCATCTTTATTAAGGTTGTTTATTGAGTTGAGTAACTCCTCAGTGGTAGTTGATTCAGGTAACTCAACAGCTATAGACTCCATACCAACTCTTTTACAAGTATTTCTTTTCATACGAACATATGTTTCAGAGGAGGGATCGCTGCCAACCAGTATCGTTGCTAATGTTGGATTAATACCCTTAGTTTTTAGCTCAGTTACTTCATTTTTAATGCTATCTTCTGATATATGAGCTAAGTTTTTACCGTCTAATATAATTGCCGCCATAGAATTATTATGTCATTAATAAATATTTATGCATATGATGATTGCTTATTTTATCTATTAACTTTAATATTTGCACCGACGGGGTATAGCGCAGTCTGGTAGCGCACTCGCTTTGGGAGCGAGTGGTCGTAAGTTCGAATCTTACTACCCCGACCACGCGCCTGTAGCTCAGCTGGATAGAGCAACGGATTTCTAATCCGTGGGTCAGGAGTTCGAATCTCTTCAGGCGCGCCATTTTTTATATATAATTTAAAAATGTTTTATCTATCTGCTGCTATTACGCTGTTATCCATCCTCGTATTAGGTAGTTTTAGTAAACTTTATAGTAAATATATATTTCTGTTATTAAGCCTTTCTAATTTATCAATTCTCGGCATATATTGTTTTTTTAATTACTTGTCTGGCAATGGCTTTAATGAAGCTATCCTCTTCCATTTAATACATGGAATTAATGGTTTTGGTATCAATGAATATATATTACCGAGCTCAATATTATTTTTTTATTTTTTATCCTGTTTAGCAATCATCCTTTTTAATAATAAAAGAATTTATATTGATGCCGATAAAAATTTAATTAGTGATATTCTTATTTTATGCATAACCTGCTTGGCTTTATTACTTAATCCTTTACTAAAAGATATTAAAAATATTTTCTTTTCATCCTCAATAAATACATATTCAGAAATGAATGATTTTTATAATAAGCCTATTACGTTTACTAAAAAACCAGATAGTATTATTTTCCTATATCTTGAGCAGCTTGAAAGAACTTATTTAGATGAAACTATATTTCCTAATCTAACTCCTAATTTAAAGAGACTTGAAAAAAAGGCAATAAGTTTTACTAATATATCTTCACCATTAGCAACTAATTGGACTATTGCCGGCATGGTTGCATCCCAATGTGGAATTCCTCTTTTAACACCAATTGCAAGTGAAAATTCTATGGCTGGAATGGACAAATTTCTATCATCAGCTACCTGTATTGGGGATATATTAAATAATAATTCCTATAATCTTAATTATATAGGTGGGTCTGACTTAGATTTTGCTGGAAAGGGTAAGTTTTATGATTCGCATGGTTTTAACAGTGTTCTGGGCTGGTATGAACTAGAAGATCGTCTTATTGATAAATCATATAGGTCTCCATGGGGATTATATGATGACTCATTATATGAAATCATTGATGATAGATTGATACACTTAAAGAACTCAAATCAAGCTTTTGGGTTGTTTGCTCTCACGCTCGATACGCATCACCCTAATGGATATATAGCAAGTTCATGTAAAGATAGAATTTATGAAGACGGAAAGAATTTAATTCTAAATTCAGTTCATTGCGCAGATTTTATGGCTGGAAATTTTATAGAAAAAATTATAAATGGTGATATGTTTGAAAATACTATCTTGGTTGTTTTATCAGATCATCTCGCCCTTAAAAATACTGCGTCTTCTTTGCTTCAAGAAGGCGATAGAAAAAATCTTTTTTATATCTTTAAAAAAGATGCACCCAATCAATCAATTAACAAAATTGGTTCAATGTTTGACGTTACACCAACAGCATTAAGTCTTGTTGGTACTGATATTTTAGGACTTGGTCTTGGTAGGAATTTATTTTTTGAAGACAGTTTATCAAATGACCAAAATGGCATAGAGGCTATAATTAGCCGCAATCGAAATAAAATTCTTTCTTTATGGTCCTTTCCTCAAATAGATACAAATTTT
>ERZ1047821.2194-NODE-2194-length-11991-cov-4.801944_pt1 | contig 11991 bp, 13 predicted proteins | sample MGYA00383096_ERZ1047821 | MGnify/ENA primary metagenome ERZ1047821 (study PRJEB29581, sample SAMEA5548366) | metagenome | biome: marine; feature: coastal; material: water | depth 25 m | study: Short-term variability in the microbial, nano- and picoplankton... | reverse complement strand
TCTAAAGGAAATTATAAGGTAAATATTTATTGTGATCAAAACTTAATTGGTTCGGATAATTTTAGTCTAAAATAACATGGAAAAAGGACACGTACAAAGTCGAATAGAAAATCAAATCGGTATTATTGAGTTTGGACACCCTCTTAGCAATTCTCTTCCTGGAAATATTTTGAATAAGCTTGCATTAACCATTACAGAGCTAAGCAAAGACAAGAATTGTAAGGTCATTTTATTAAAATCTGCAGGAGATCGGGCATTCTGTGCTGGTGCCAGTTTTGACGAATTGATAGCCATAAAAGATATTGAAGAAGGGAAGATTTTCTTTTCGGGATTTGCCAAAGTAATTAATGCTTGTAGAATAAGTGATAAATTGATTATCGCTAGGATTCAAGGCAAAGCCGTTGGCGGAGGAGTTGGGATTGCCGCATCTGCTGATTATGCTTTTGCTACTGAACATGCTGCAGTCAAACTTTCGGAACTTGCTGTAGGAATTGGACCTTTTGTTGTTGGCCCTGCAGTAGAAAGAAAAATAGGTGTATCCGCAATGAGTGAATTGGCAATTGATGCGACGCAATGGCGAAGTGCAACATGGGCTCAAAATAAAGGGCTATATTCGAGTATATCTGAAACTGCAGAATTAATGGATGAAAAGATCAATTCATTATTAGAAAAATTGTCCATATCAAACCCAGAAGCAATGCGCGAATTAAAGAACACCTTTTGGCACGGAACAGAAGACTGGGACGAGTTATTAGCCCAGAGAGCAGAAATTAGCGGACGCCTTGTATTAAGTGAATTTACAAGAAATGCCATCCGCGAATTCAAGAAAAAATAAATTCATCTTATTTTTTTATCATTTGGTTTGTTCATATAAGTATTAATTGTATCTTTGCACCCCTAATTTAAGCTTTTAAAAAGCTTGTAAATAGAAAAAAGTGGATACATTAAGTTATAAGACGGTTTCAGGCAACAAAGAAACAGCTGATAAAAAGTGGTTTATCGTCGATGCCGAAAACCAAACTGTTGGTAGATTGTCAAGTAAAGTTGCAAAAGTTCTAAGAGGTAAGCACAAAACATGTTATACTCCTCATGCAGATTGCGGTGACAATGTAATCGTAATTAATGCAGAAAAAGTTTCTTTCTCGGGTACTAAATTAGAAAACAAAGAATATGTAAGATATTCAGGTTACCCAGGAGGACAAAAATTCACATCTGCTCAACAAATATTAAAAAATCATCCTGAAAGACTAATTGAAAAAGCAGTTAGAGGAATGTTGCCTAAAAACACTTTAGGGAGACAATTATTTAGAAATTTAAAGGTGTACGCTGGTAATGAGCACAATCATGACGCTCAAAAGCCAGAAGCACTAAATCTTGACACGCTCAAATAAATATTATGCAAGTAATCAATACATTAGGAAGAAGAAAAACAGCTGTTGCTCGTGTATACCTGTCAAAAGGGAAAGGTAAAATTACCGTAAACAATAAAGAAGCTAAAGAAGTTTTTCCAATTGATGTTTTACAATCAAAATTAGTTCAGCCTTTCGTCTTGACTGATACGGTTGGGAAATACAATGTGAGTGTGAATGTAAGTGGCGGTGGAATTAATGGTCAAGTAGAGGCCATTAGATTAGGTATCTCTAGAGCCTTAGTAGAAATTGATGCTGAAAATAGAGTTGCTTTGAAAGTTGATGGTTTAATGACTAGAGACCCAAGAATGGTTGAAAGAAAGAAACCAGGTCAGCCGAAAGCAAGAAAAAAATTCCAGTTCTCGAAACGTTAATCGTTATTGGAAGGGTTTAGTATCCAAGCGTTTAAGTATCAGGCAAAAGCCCCCCTTAATCGCTGAAAAATTAGGAACGTAAACAAATAAATATATATGTCTAAATTATCTTTTGACCAATTGTTGGATGCAGGTGTACACTTCGGACACCTTAAGAGAAAGTGGAATCCATCAATGGCCCCTTATATTTTTGAAGAAAAAAAAGGGATCCACATTATTGATTTAAATAAAACCATCGTATGTCTCGACCAAGCAAGTGCTGCAATGAAGCAGATTGCTAAGTCAGGAAAGAAAATACTTTTCGTTGCGACCAAAAAACAAGCAAAAGACATCGTTGCTGAAAAAATCAAAAACATAAATATGCCTTTCGTGACCGAAAGATGGTCAGGTGGTATGTTAACGAATTTTCAAACTACTCGAAAGTCTATCCGCAAAATGACGACCATTGATAAGATGAAATCTGATGGTACATGGGATACTTTAAATAAAAGAGAGAAACTTTTTAAAACACGTCAAAGAGAAAAACTTGAAAAAACATTTGGATCGATATCTGATATGACGAGACAGCCTGCTGCAATTTTTATTGTGGACATCCTTAAAGAGCATATTGCTTTAGCCGAAGCCAGAAGATTGAACATCCCTACTTTTGCAATGGTTGATACCAATTCAAACCCGAAACTAGTCGATTTTCCAATTCCATCAAATGATGATGCGAGCAAGTCAATTACGATCATTATGGATGAGGTTTGTAATGCTATTCAAGAAGGTTTAGAAGAAAGAAAATTCTTAAAAGACAACCCAGAAAAAGCTAAAGCAAAGGAAGAAGCTCCAAAAGCTGAAGCAAAAGAGGAAGCTCCAAAAGTTGAAGCAAAAGAAGAAGCTCCAAAAGCTGAAGCAAAAGAGGAAGCTCCAAAAGCAGAAGCAAAAGAGGAAGCTCCAAAAGCAGAAGCAAAAGAGGAAGCTCCAAAAGCAGAAGCAAAAAAGGCAGCTAAAAAACCTGCTGCCAAAAAAACTGCCGCTAAGAAACCTGCTGCCAAAAAAACTGCTGCTAAAAAACCTGCTGCTAAAAAAACAGCCACAGCAGAGACTGAAAAATCGAAATAAATTACTTAATCATAAAATAATAAAAAATGGCTATAACAGCTTCAGAAGTAAATAAACTTCGTCAACAAACAGGCGCCGGTATGATGGATTGCAAAAATGCACTTGTCGAGGCTAATGGAGATTTTGAAACAGCAGTGGATGTTCTGAGAAAAAAAGGACAAAAAATTGCGGCCAAAAGAGGAGGAAACGATGCGAAAGAAGGTATCATCATTGCGCAATCTACAGGTGATTCAAAAGCAGGAGTAATTGTAACATTAAATTGCGAAACTGATTTCGTAGCCAAAAACGATGGCTATGTACAACTTGTTCAATCATTGGTTGATTTGGCTTTAGACAGACTGCCTAAATCACTTGACGAATTGAAAGGGTTGGCTTACAATGAAAAATTATCCGTTGAAGAAAAGATTACTGAACAAATCGGAATAATTGGTGAAAAACTTGATCTTTCAGCATATGCCATAATAGAATCAGAAAAAGTGGTTGCTTACAACCATCCTGGAAACCAATTGGCAACTCTAGTTGCTCTAAATATTAATTCTGACAACGCTGATGATGCTGGCAAGCAAGTAGCAATGCAAGTTGCCGCTATGAATCCAATCGCAGTTAATAAAGACGGAATCGATTCAAAAACCATTGAAAGAGAGATTGAAGTAGGTAAAGATCAGGCGATCCAAGAAGGAAAACCTGCTGAAATGGCTGAAAAAATTGCTATGGGCAGATTAAATAAGTTTTTTAAAGAAAACACTTTACTTAGTCAACCATTTGTGAGAGACAATAAACAAACTGTAGAACAGTTTTTGAATACGACCGAAAACGGTCTCACCGTTTCGGAATTCAAAAGATTCTCATTAAGTTAATCAAAAAGCTATCTCCGGATAGCTTTTTTTTTTATTATTCCTTTCTTGGATATTTGATTTGGCTATATTTGTTTAACTGAATATCTATGAAATATAAAAGAATACTATTAAAGCTTAGTGGAGAATCCCTGATGGGAACCAAACAATTCGGAATTGACAATAAAAGAATCAATTCTTATGCTGAGCAAATCAAGAAAATTCACAAGTCTGGACATGAAGTTGCCATTGTAATAGGTGGCGGGAATATTTTTAGGGGTGTACAAGCTGAAGAAGGTGGAATGGATCGAACTCATGGGGACTACATGGGTATGCTTGCTACCATGATTAATTCAATGGCTCTTCAGGCCGCTCTAGAATCCCATGGTGTCCATACTCGATTGCAGTCAGCAATCGAAATGAAAGAAATAGCAGAACCCTTTATTCGCAGAAAAGCAGTTAGGCATCTACAAAAAGGAAGAGTTGTTATTTTTGGCGCAGGAACGGGTAACCCCTTTTTCACAACAGATTCTGCCGCATCACTAAGGGCTATTGAAATCAACGCAGATGTAATACTAAAAGGTACACGCGTAGACGGCATCTATTCAGCAGACCCTGAAAAAGACAAAAACGCAACAAAATACGATACCATTACATTTGACGAAGTATACAAGTTAGGTTTAAACGTTATGGATTTAACAGCATTTACATTGTGTAAAGAAAATGATTTACCCATTGTTGTTTTTGATATGGATACTTCGGGTAATTTAGAAAAACTATTGTCGGGTGTAAATATCGGCACATTGGTGTCGAATTAATATAAAGTGATATGATTGAAGATTTAAATATGATTTATGATGACCTCCGTTCATCAAATTCAAAAAAGATTGAACACTTTGAAGCTGAGCTGTCGAAAATAAGGGCGGGAAAGGCATCACCATCGATGTTATCAGGTGTAATGGTAGAATATTATGAGGCCATGACTCCGCTGCAGCAGGTAGCAAATGTGAGTGTAATGGATGCCAGAACACTTATCGTTCAACCTTGGGAAAAGTCTGTTTTAAATGATATCGCTAAAGGTATTATTGATTCTAATTTAGGCCTTAATCCTCAAAACAATGGTGAACAGCTTATTATTTCTGTTCCTCCGCTTACCGAAGAACGTAGGAGAGACTTGGTTAAAAAGGCCAAAGCAGAGTCTGAAAACGCCAAAATAGGTCTGCGGAATAACAGAAAAGATGCTTTGGATTTAATTAAAGAGCTTAAAAATGACGGTTTATCAGAAGACATGATGAAAGACGCTGAAAGCAAAATTCAAGACATAACGAATGACTTTTCAAACCAAATCGACGCCTTTTTTAGTGTAAAAGAAAAAGACATTATGACAGTATAACTGTGATTGAAATAATTACAGGGTCCCCCTACTCTGCTGCTCTCTCTCTATTGATTCAAATAAGGCTTTGAAATTACCTGCACCAAAACCTCTTGCTCCCATACGTTGAATAATTTCAAAAAACAAAGTAGGTCTGTCTTCGATAGGTTTCGTGAAAATCTGTAACAAATACCCCTCTTCATCAGCGTCAATCATGATCCCCAAACCTTTTAAGATTTCTATGTCTTCTTTCAATTCATGGTTATGTTCTTCCAAACGAATAGGAACAGATTCATAATATTCATCCGGTGGCGTACTCAAAAATTCAATGCCCCGCTTTCTCATATCTGAAACAGTACTTATAATATTATCCGTTGCAACAGCAATATGTTGTACTCCAGGACCCTCATAAAAATCTAAATATTCTTCAATTTGAGATTTTTTCTTTCCCTCTGCAGGTTCATTAATAGGAAATTTTATTCTGCCATTCCCGTTACTCATTACTTTACTCATTAAAGCAGAGTACTCTGTATGGATTTGCTTATCATCAAATGATAAAAAGTTTTCAAATCCCATCACATCTTCATACCACTTCACCCATATGTCCATCTCACCCCAGCCTACATTTCCTACCATATGGTCAATAAATTTTAGACCTACTGAATTCGGATTGTAATCTGATTCCCACTTTCGAAACCCTGGCAAAAAAGTACCATTGTAGTTTTTTCTTTCGACAAAAACATGAACTGTTTCACCATAAGTATAAATTCCTGCACGAACAACTTCACCATGCTCGTCCTTTTCCACAACAGGCTCAAAGTAAGATTTGGCACCTCTAGATGTTGTTTCCTTATACGCTTTTCTTGCATCGTCTACCCAAAGGGCTATAACCTTAACTCCATCTCCATGCTTTACAATATGCTCGTTAATTGGTGAACTTGAATTTAAAGGAGTGGTGAGAATCAATTTAATTTTATCCTGCTTGAGCACATAAGAGACAGAGTCTTTACTCCCCGTTTCTAATCCTCTATATGCATGTGACTGAAAACCAAAAGCAGTTTTATAAAAATGCGCCGCTTGCTTTGCATTTCCAACATAAAACTCAACATAATCAGTGCCTAATAAAGGAAGGAAGTCTTGGGCTCCCTCAAATATTTTTTCTAACCCGTATTCAACGTTTTTAATTTCTTTCATTTTAGTTATTTATGCCATTAATGTATCCAAGATTTATAATAATCTTTTACTTCTATATCTAGAGCTTGCTCGGTTAATTTTAAAGGTTTAAACGTATCAACCATTACGGCAAGTTCTTCTGTTTTTACTTTTCCAATACTCCTTTCATATGCCCCAGGGTGAGGACCATGTGGTATTCCTGAGGGATGCAGTGTAATCTGACCTTTAGATATGTCATTTCGGCTCATAAAATCACCATCAACATAATACAAAACCTCATCAGAATCAATGTTGCTATGGTTATAGGGTGCAGGAATAGCTTCTGGATGATAATCATATAATCTGGGACAAAATGAACAGATTACAAAGGCTGATGTTTCAAAAGTCTGATGAACAGGAGGTGGTTGATGAACACGGCCCGTAATGGGTTCAAAATCATGAATTGAAAAGGCATACGGAAAATTAAATCCATCCCAACCTACTACATCAAATGGATGTGAAGCATAACAATAATCATAAAGAATTCCTTCTTTTTTAATTTTCACAATGAAATCGCCCTTTTCATCATAAGTTTCAAGGTTTTCAGGAGTCCTCAAATCTCTTTCACAAAAAGGCGAATGCTCCAGCAATTGACCGAACCAATTTCTATATCGTTTTGGTGTATATACAGGATGCATAGACTCTGTTATAAAGTGACGGTTATTTTCGTCTTCAAAGTCCATTTTGTAGATCATTCCTCTTGGAACTACAATGTAGTCACCATATGAAAACTCTAAATTTCCAACCTGTGAACGAAGCGTGCCTTTTCCTTCATGGATAAAGATCACCTCATCAGCATCAGCATTTTTGTAAAAATAACTTTCATTAAGGTTACTCGGTCTTGATAAATATAAGGTAACATCACTATTTGTAAGAACTGGAATTCTTGAATCAATCATATCGCCTACAGCAGGTACATCAAAGCCCTTAAAGGCTCTCATTTGTAGATTTTTGTCAATGGCAATTTTAGGACTGATATCTTTCTCTCCAAGAATATCTTTTACTAAGGTTGGAGGATGAACATGGTATAAAAGTGACGACATTCCATCAAATCCAATTGTACCAAACAACTGTTCATGGTATAATTCTCCATTAGACTGTTTAAAAACAGTATGTCTTTTGTGTGGAATTTCTCCTAAGTGTCTGTAAAATGGCATAATTTTATATTGTTATCGACTACAAAATAACAACGAATAACGAAATAAAAAAATGACTATTATCAGTTTTGAACAAATGCACTCAAATAATTAAATTCAAAAGTTAAATTTGTAAAAAAAATCAAATGTCAAAAATACTAGTAATAGGATCCAGCGGTCAAATTGGAATTGATTTAGTTCTCGAATTACGTCGAATTCACGGTCAAGAAAATGTTATTGCAACTGATATAAAAGAACCCTGTCCTCCGCTTATAAAAAATGGACCCTTTTATCAATTGGATGTTTTGGATAAAGAAAAAGTCCTGCATTTAGTTCAAAAAGAAAACATAACTGAGGTCTATTTATTAGCTGCTTTACTATCTGCAATTGCAGAACAAAAGCCCCATGCCGCCTGGAAATTAAATATGGATGGTTTATTAAATATATTAGAACTGGGCAAAGAAGGCATACTAAAGAAAATATTTTGGCCTAGCTCAATCGCGGTATTCGGATCTAATTCACCCAAGACGAATACTCCACAACACACAATTATGGAGCCAAGTACCATCTATGGGATTTCTAAATTGGCTGGTGAAAGGTGGTGCGAATATTACCATGAAAAATATGGAGTTGACGTTAGGAGCATAAGATACCCAGGATTGATTTCATACAAAAGCAAACCTGGTGGTGGCACAACAGATTATGCCATTGAGATATTTGAAAAAGCAATAAATAAGGAACCTTTTTCTTGTTTTTTATCAAAAGATACGATGCTTCCCATGATGTATATGGAAGATGCCATTAGAGCTACAATTGAAATTATGCAGGCACCAATTGAAAAAATTAATATACGGTCTTCATATAATATTGCAGGAATAAGCTTTACCCCGGATCAAATCGCAAAGGGCATTGAAGATAAAAATGGTAAATTAATGATATCCTACAATCCGGATTATAGACAAAAAATTGCGGACTCGTGGCCCGACTCAATTGATGACAATCGAGCCAAAAGTGACTGGAATTGGAGTGCGAATTTCAATTTAAATAAAATTATTTTCGAAATGCTCAAAGGCATGTCATAGCTGAGATTCAGCACTGTTTCTTTACTTATTATTTACATTTATTTTTATTTTGTTTAATGTTTTATTTGTTTTGTTAAACATTTTTTGTTTAACTTTACACAAAAATAATTAAACAAAACATTATGTCAACTTTAGAATTCAATGAAGCATTAATCGATATCGAGAACAATCTTCGCTCGTTTGCCTTAGGTTTTACAAGGAACAATGAGGATGCGAAAGATTTAACTCAAGAGACCATGCTCAAAGCCATCACTTACAAAAACTATTACACGCCTCAAACAAATTTCAAAGCGTGGGTATTTACAATTATGAGAAATATTTTCATAAATCAATATCGGAGAAAAGTAAAATCAGGTACAATTTTTGATAATTCGAAGGAGTTATTTCTAATAACGAATAGTCCAGGGAAAAACGAAAGTCCAGTCTCTCAAATTGCAACTAAAGACATAGAATCTAAAATAGATGGATTAAGTGAAGAATATAAAGATCCATTTGTAATGCACTTTAAAGGATTCAAATACAAAGAGATAGCAGATAAACTTGGAATCCCTATTGGAACAGTTAAAAGTAGAATATTTATAGCACGAAAAAAATTAATAGATTTACTTCCTGATTACTCATTTTCCTTAAACTAAAAATGTCCAAAACAGTAACCATAATCGGGTCCGGTATATCAAGTTTATCAGCAGCTTCCTTTTTAGGAAAAGCGGGTTACGATGTTACCATCATTGAAAAGAATTCAACCATTGGAGGAAGAGCGAGGCAATTTCAGGCTGAAGGATTTACTTTTGACATGGGGCCAAGTTGGTACTGGATGCCTGAAGTGTTTGAAAATTTTTACAGACAATTTGGTAAAACAGCATCGGACTTTTACGCTCTCAAAAGACTGGACCCATCGTACAGGGTTTTTTGGAAAGATGATATGTACACAGACATACCAAGCAATTTAGGTGAACTTAAAAATTGGTTCGAAGCACAAGAGGCTGGTAGTGCCGAAAAGTTAGAGGTTTTTTTGAAAGACGCTGAAATCAAGTACAAAGTCGGAATGGAGGAATTGGTATTCAAACCCAGTCTTAGTCTTTTGGAGTTCGCAAATTCAAAGGTGTTTAAAGGCTTAGTAAGCATGAATTTATTTTCCTCTTTTGGAAAATTCATTCGCAGCTATTTTAGAAATGAGAAGATAATTGCTTTGCTCGAATTTCCGGTTTTATTTTTGGGTGCAATGCCAAATGAAACACCTGCTTTATATTCTTTAATGAATTATGCAGATATTAAATTGGGCACATGGTACCCAGAAGGAGGGATGTATAAGTTTATCGAAGCTTTCGAATCTATAGCCAAAGAAAATAACGTGAAATTTGTTATGAATGAAGAAGTGATTTCATTCGAAAAAAATCAAAACCAAGTAACAAAAGTCATTACTTCAAAAGGCACTTATGACTCGGACATCGTTATATCAGGTGCTGATTATCAACACACAGACAGTAAATTATTAAATGGTTCTGCCAATTACAGTAGCAAATATTGGGACAAAAGGGTAATGGCTCCTTCTTGTTTACTATTTTACGTCGGTGTCAATAAACGATTAAACAACATTGAGCATCACAACTTATTTTTTGATGAATCTCTTGAAGAGCATGGCAAGGAAATTTATAAAAATCCTCAATGGCCCTCTTCCCCACTCTTTTATTTGTGTGCACCATCGGTAACAGACAAAAGCGTTGCTCCCAAAGGATGTGAAAACTTGTTTTTTCTAATGCCTATTGCTCCGGATTTAGCGGATAGTGAGGCAAATAGAGAAAAGTATTTCAAAATTTTATTGAAACGCCTTGAAAAACGCACAGGTAATGATATTTCTGACAACATTGTTTACAAAAAATCATTTTGCATTGATGACTTCAAAAACGAATACAATGCCTTTAAAGGAAATGCCTATGGATTGGCCAATACTTTAAAGCAAACGGCTGTATTCAAACCATCAATGCGCAACAAGAAACTAAAAAACTTTTATTATACTGGACAGCTCACAATCCCAGGTCCTGGGGTTCCTCCATCTATTATTTCCGGAGAAGTTGTTTCTAAATACATACTCAATAACCACAATTAGACTATGAAAGAACTTTTCGACCAATTAAGTAGAGACATGAGTAAAATGACGACCACAAGATACAGTACGTCCTTTTCAATTGGAATACGGTTTTTACATAATGATTTACGTGATCCCATTTATTCGGTTTATGGATTTGTTCGCTTTGCTGATGAAATAGTAGACTCTTTTGACGGACACGACAAGGGTTACCTTCTGAATAAGTTTACAAAAGACACTTACGAAGCCATTGAAAATAAAATTTCTTTAAACCCCATATTAAACTCATTCCAAGAAGTCGTCAACAAATATCAAATTCCACACGAATTAATAGATACATTCATAAGGTCTATGGAAATGGATTTAGAACAAAAAGCATACAATAAAGACGGATACGATGAATATATTTTGGGTTCTGCCGAAGTAGTTGGCTTGATGTGTCTTAAGATTTTTCTGGAAGGAGACCACAACGAGTATGAAAAACTTAAAAAGTATGCCATGAAACTTGGTTCTGCTTTCCAAAAAATAAACTTCCTACGAGATCTTAATGAAGATTACAATGAATTAGGACGAACCTATTTCCCAGGCATTAACCTAAATGATTTTAATAATACAGTGAAGAAAAACATTGAAAACGACATCGAAGTCGACTTTGAATTGGGTTATAAAGGCATTCTCCTTCTTCCTAAAAAAGCCCGTTTCGGGGTTTATATGGCTTACAAATATTATTTCAAGCTCTTCAAAAAAATAAAACGTACAAACGCCGAGGTAATTCTAGAAGAGCGAGTTCGTATACCAAATCGAAAGAAAGCCCGCATTTTAGTAACTTCATATGTTAGACACAACTTAAATATGTTGTAAAGATGATTGAAGTACAATTAGTAAACCTTAAAGATGAACCAGTAGGTTCGATGGAAAAACTAGAAGCGCATCAAAAAGGTCTGCTGCACCGTGCCATTTCAGTATTGATATTTAATTCAAAAGGCGAAATGCTTCTTCAACGAAGAGCATTAAAAAAATACCATTCACCTGGTCTATGGACAAATACCTGCTGTAGTCACCCTTATCCAATAGAAATACCCGAGCAAGCTGCTGTAAGAAGATTAAATGAAGAAATGAACATAGAGTCAGCACTTCATTTTGCTTTCAAATTTATTTATAAAACAGAATTTTCAAATGGCCTGATCGAACACGAATTGGATCATGTGTTTATTGGTCATTCAGATGAAACACCACACCTAAATACTGATGAAGCCATGGCGTTTAGATGGGTAACTCCTAATGATTTGAAAAGAGACATCGAGAAAAACCCAGAAAATTACACGGTATGGTTCAAGATTATTATTGATGAACACTTAAATCACATAGAAAATTATATACCAT
>ERZ1047821.2184-NODE-2184-length-12008-cov-19.031624_pt1 | contig 12008 bp, 7 predicted proteins | sample MGYA00383096_ERZ1047821 | MGnify/ENA primary metagenome ERZ1047821 (study PRJEB29581, sample SAMEA5548366) | metagenome | biome: marine; feature: coastal; material: water | depth 25 m | study: Short-term variability in the microbial, nano- and picoplankton... | reverse complement strand
AAAAAACTTCTATACATAGATTTAGACGGTGTCGTTGCAGATTTTGTATCTGCAATGCACGCGCACCCTTTAAGACATGAGCCTCCTTATGATAAAGACCCTGATACCATTCCTGGGCTGTTCAGAAACTTAAAGCCTATAAAAGACGCCGTAGGCTCTGTAAATAAATTACTAAGGTCAGACAAATATGAAGTCTATTTTCTAAGCACTGCTCCTTGGGGTAATACCTCCGCTTGGACAGATAAGCGCATTTGGCTAGAGGAACAATTTGGAGATACAATAAACAGAAAACTTATCTTAACCCACCGTAAAGATTTGGTTAAAGGAGATATACTCATTGATGATAGACCCAATAACGGAGCCAAGGATTTTGAAGGCGAGTGGATTCATTTTGGCTCAGAAAATTTTCCAGATTGGAGTTCGGTTATAAAACATGTACTATGAAAGCATTATCAAAATCACGATTTAAACAAGGCTTAGAATGCCCAAACAAGCTTTATTTTTCAAATAATAAACAGGTATTTCACAATGTAAAAAATAGCATTTATCTAGTATATAAATAAAATAAAACCCTCACAGAAATGTAGGGGTTTTTTATTAAAATTTTTATGGAAAAAATAAGAATTCGAGGAAAAAATATTAATTTATAAAAGTTTAATAGTTCTATTCTTGTTTTTTTTAGACTTTTAATCAAAGTAAGTTTTTAAAAATTTAATACTAAAAAAATGAAATTTTAATTTAGTGTTTAAAAAACGATATTCCTCGATGATATTTAACGCTTTTTCATTGTCATTATTTAAAATTGCTATTTGATAATATGGAATAAAACTTAATAATCTAATATAGTCTTTATACGAGTTTACGATAAGTTCAAAATTAATTAGTTCTAAATTTTTAATTGCAAGTTTTGGGTTATTGTTATTTTTCAAATTATTTATAGAAAATGCAATCAAGTAAATAGATATTTTGTCATCAAAAGTATCTCCATTTCTTGACAATAACTCTTCGTAATATAAATTTTCAATTTTATTTATTGAACTAAACTTTTTTGTTAATATTAGTATAGTTGTTATTTCATAAAAATATAATATTTCAGATCCTTTTGGGACATTGTCAAAAATCATATGGTTATCTCTGCTATCAATAGATTTAAGTCCCATATAACGTCCTAGTAATATTGGATGAATTTTAGTAAACCTGTGCTTAGAGACCTTTCTAAGTTTATTTATTTTTTTTCCTCCTAAAAATAGCGACGTATTAATTATGAGTTCATGAAAAAGTGAATCATCAAAGTTTTTGTTTATTTTATTACTTTTAATTATGTGCATATACCAGCCATAAAAAGAATTATGATCAACAGAATAATAAATCATGTAATTCCGTAGTAAATAATTTGAATTTAAGTAGGGTATTAATTTAGCAACTGATTTTTTTGATAATTGTCTCATGGCTAGAGTAATAATATCAGCTACTGAGCCAATATTATATCTTTCTTTAGGTAGTATTTCTTGGTTTTTAAATAAATTATTTAGTAGTTCAAATTTTTCTTTTACTATAATTTCAAATATAAAATATGAGAATAATAGAACATTTTCATTTCTTAAATTAATTAACGCTAAAATATTTTCTTGAGTAATTTTTTTTTCTGTTTCAATTTGTATAATTAATTCTAATAATTTCCACTTTGTATTTATTTCTTCACTTTTACAAAAATTAAGAAAATTAACATAACCAATTCCTTTAGATAAAATATCTAAAGTTTTTCTATTTGGATTTGTGGAGGGTATAAAGCCAAAAAATCTTCGTAATGAAGATAAACTAATATTTTCTCCTATGTTTTTACTTAAATTTTCTTCCAACATAGATTTTACCAATAAAACATCATTATGATTTGATATTGAATGACCTATTATTTTTGAATATCTAAATTTTAAAGATTTAATATGTCTGTTTTTAGTATTCATGTATGCAGTAAATTATGAACAAATTATGAACAAATTATGAACAAAAATACAAATTATTTATTCCGAATTTGAAAAGGATTATTTTTTCTAATAAAAAATTTAAATTATATAAAATGGCAAGAGATTACACGAAGTATAACGTTGAAGGTTTAGGAGAAAACCTTAACAAAAGAAAATTAGTATTTACAATCGTAAAGGATTGGATAGAAAAAAACAATCCTAGTTTAGAAGAGTTGCAAAATACTTTTCCCGATGAATTGCAAGGAAAAAAAGGAGTTGTTAGAAAAGAATCTGAAGTGAAAGATCCAAAAAGATTTAACATGAAAGAACCTTTAAGTATTAAAAATGGTACGCATGTGGTGGTGTGTAATCAATGGGGAGAAAATATTATAGATTTTATTGCCGCTAGTGAAAAACTTGGATACAAAATTTCAAAATCAGAAAAAAAGATAAATTTAGAAGAAGAAATAGAATTTGATATTACAAAACTAAGCCTTCGTGATTTTAAAAAATTATTAAGAGATATTAAAGATAATGCTTCTTTTGAGGCTAGCCTTTTAAAACAAGTCAGTAGAAATATTGATTTTTGGTCTTATCTATTAGTTTACGATCACATTATAAATGAAGGAAGTTTAATTTTATCTGTAGATAATATGGATGAAGCTCAAGATGTTTTTCTTGCAGAGTACTGGGAACTTGGCGATGCAGAACAGTCTTTAGCTCAGTTTGTCATGGACAAAATAGATGTGAATTTCGATGAAGTACATCTCAATAAAGATCAAAGAATACATTATGTTGCTTCTTTTGGTTCTTATCTCTATTTCTGTATGATGAATTTTTCCTATGAGATTGATGCCGAAGACATGGCAGCATTCCTTGCATCTAACGACCATTCCATGACTCGAGATGGCGAAGATGTTTTTGATACTCATAGTGTTGGAGACGATTGGATCATTGATATGGCAGACGTTTGGCAAATGTATTGTGGTTTTGATCCTGCTGATTACGAAGGAGATTATTCTGAAGTACGTTTAATCAATGGTGATTATAGAGAAACTTCAATCAATTATATTTCTATGGCAGAAGATGTGATAGCGCAATTTGAATAAATTTTTAAATCTATTTTTTAGAAATAGACAAATGAATTACAAAACCATTGATGAAATAAATAAAAAACTAAGGAAATAAAATGGCAAGAGATTACACGAAGTATAACGTTGAAGGTTTAGGAGAAAACCTTAACAAAAGAAAATTAGTATTTACAATCGTAAAGGATTGGATAGAAAAAAACAATCCTAGTTTAGAAGAGTTGCAAAATACTTTTCCCGATGAATTGCAAGGAAAAAAAGGAGTTGTTAGAAAAGAATCTGAAGTGAAAGATCCAAAAAGATTTAACATGAAAGAACCTTTAAGTATTAAAAATGGTTTGCATGTGGTGGTATCTAATCAATGGGGAGAAAATATTTTAGATTTTATTTCCGCTAGTGAAAAACTTGGATACAAAATTTCAAAATCAGAAATTTCAAAGTCAGATAAATTAATTGATTTAACGGACTTTGATCCTTTTAAACTAAATAAACAATTTAAAGACTATTTGGATGATGATAACCTTTGTGAAAGTTTAGATGAAGAGTTGGAATCTTTAATTGACCAAGATCCTAAATTTATGTCTTATGCTAAGATATTTGAACTTGCTTCGGGTTATCTATTTGCTTATTACCGTGAAGATGTTGAAACTTATTTTACTATTTCAGATGATGAAAATACATTACTTAATTTATTGAAAGAAGAGTCTTTAATAAGTAGAATTCTTCAGAAACATAAATTAAAAACATCTGATGTTACATCAATCAATACGGATTTTAAACTACTGTTTACAGCATATTTGTGCGAGGCGATCAATAAATTAGTAGATTTAGATGATGAAGAAGTCTTGGCTGAATTTATTTTTGCTCAATCGTGCAGTGAAGAAGAAGGAGTGGAATTAGATGATGATGGCGATTGGTTATCAGATTTAACAATTGATATTCTTAATTATATCTATGATAAAAATGTTTCGTCAGACGATTATGAAGACGGCTGTACACTCCATGGTTCATATTTTGGAGATTATAATGATTTGGGCTATGATTATGTAAAAGTGTCTAGAGAACTAATCGACTCAATGATATAAAAAAAGAGAGAAATTATGAGAAAATTAATTTCATTTCTTAGATCAGCGATCGATGGAGGTAAAGAATCTAATACTCTCGACGAAATAATTAAAGAATAATAAAATGGCAAGAGATTATACCAAATACAATGTAAAAGGTTTAGAAGAAAACCTTAACAAAAGAAAATTAGTATTTACAGTCGTAAAGGATTGGATAGAAAAAAACAATCCTAGTTTAGAAGAGTTGCAAAATACTTTTCCCGATGAATTACAAGGATCTAGTGGTTTAATTAAAAAAGAATCTGAAGTAAAATTCCCGAAAAAGTTTAACATGAAATATCCATTAAGCATAAAAAACGGCATGCATGTGGTGGTATGTAATCAATGGGGAGAAAATATTTTAGATTTTATTGCCGCTAGTGAAAAACTTGGATACATTGTAACCGCTAATTCAGGTGAAAACGGGTACTTGAACTATTTTAAGAAACAAGAATTTAGCAATCAATCTGAGTTTATTGAAGATACAAAAAAGCTATTTACAGGATTTTCTTGGGAGAATGAAAAAGACTGTGATGAAGTTGCAGATTTACATAACCAACTTAATGAAATAACCCAGTCTGACGTTCCTAGATATGGGGGTTATTTATATTTATTTACTAAAATAGCATACGAACTGGGTGAAGGTGAATATGATACACATTTTGAATGGGATTATGCAATAGATCACGGTTACGACTGGTGGGACATCACGGGGATATCTAAAACTGTAGTTGAACTTGTTGGAGAAAAATATGGTGAAAGTGAATTCAACAAATACTTTTGTTCATTATTTCTCTTAACTCTTCTAAAAATAGTTGACGATGCTTCAGAAACTGGTATTGCCGAATATATAGTTTCAAACAACGTAGACGCATATAAAAAAGTATTTCCTGATACAAATGATACAATAGAAGATTTTGTTTCCGATATAGTAATTGAGCTTTTAAAAACAATTGGCTACGATATTCATGATTATGAAGGGGAGTGTAAAATTGAAGGAAGATATTTCCTAGACATTGGCCTAGATATGGGGTATGACTATCTGAGACTGGCAGAAGATTTTAGAGATTCAAATATGTAAATTAAATCCAATATATTTATATTTAAAATTTATTAAAAAATATGTCACATAAGAATTTTATATCGGCTGTATCTAGTTATAATAAAGAGTTGTTTCATAGTAAAGCCATTACATGGTTATTAAACAAATTTCCTGAATTTCAAAAGGCATTTTTAAAATCGATTTTAGATAAAGAAGAATATATAAAAGCAACATTTATAGAGGCTTTATCTGAAATAAGGCAGATAGATATTTTAGTTGTGTACAAATTAGATGATAAGTACAAATTCATTCATATAGAAAATAAAATTAAAGCTTCTGAGTCTTTTAAAAAAAATAAGGAAAAATATACTAGTAGTAAAGAGAAAATACTTTCTCAAACCGAATATTATTTTTCACGACTAAATAATGAGGAATTTCGAAAAGATTTAGCTAAAGAAATAAATAACAAAATTGAACCGCATGATATTTCTGAATTAGATCTTAAAACTAGTCCTGAATGCCATTGGGATTTTATTTTCCTCAAACCCAGTCATTCTTTAAAAAATAAAAGTGGAATGAACTCATTAAACAGCTGGAGGCAAGATGTTTGGGAAGCTGGTAAAATACCAAATCCATGGGTAACCAAATCATATAAAGAATTAGTTATTGATAGTTTAGCTGCAGTTGAAGAAGGAATTACTCCTGCTAATACACTAACTCTTGGCGAATCTGGAAAAGAATACGCTTCTCTACTGAAAGACGATTTCACTTCATCAGAAGAACATTTAGAGGATGAAGAATTCTTAAGTTTTGATAATGTAGATGAAGCTGTAAAATATGATAAAATGAATATTATTGAAAAAAGCACATTAGAAGAGTGGTTCAAAAATCTTGAAAAAAAACTCAATGAGAATTTTACTAAACCTAAATTAGAAATTAAAGATTCATCATTAGGTACTCTTGGCTTCGAGGCTAAATTTGTTACAGACACTGGTAATAACGGTGGTTTTTTAATCCAAGCTTCTTATCTTATATCTGATTTTAAGTTTCCTGAAAATAAAGGAAAAAATGTGTCTACCGCACGAATAGGGCTGCAATATGAACACAACTCGAAGAGTGCTAAAATGAAGTTTTGTTTTGCTGCTAATGACTATGATAAGGTAAAAATATCTGATAAAAAAAATAGAGAGTTATATAATAAAAAAGTAGAGGGTTTTTTATCGATAGATAATTTTAAAGCGGTCATTAGTAAATTAAGACCTGATAAATTTAATGGCTCTAAAGGCAAAACTTTTTGTAGTAGGGCTAATGATATCAAAAAGTACAAAAATTTCAAAGAACTACATTTTATGTTTGAAGAATATATTAATTTATTATTTGAAGATCTAAATAAAATTAATGACAAAGTTTGGCGAGAATTTAGCCAAAGCTAAATAGGTTAATCTCTTTAATATTAATAGTGAACCCACTCCAGAAATTATGTCAATTATTTTATTTATATATAATTAAGAAAGGAACTCCCATAAAGCACATCTCTTTCCCTACCCATATAATTGGGGATCCATCGCTCAAAGTATAATATTTTTAATGAAATGATAATTGAAGCAATGGAACCTGATGTTACGTTATTTAGTTATAGGTGCTTCTATGGACTATTTTTATATTTTTCGAAATTGGTTTTATCGATTTTAAGTAAAAAGATATTCACTATTAAAAGATGTATGGGATATAACACATTTTTTTTATTATATTGTTATTGAATCCATAAAATAGCTGTAAAAAACTAATAATTTAAAATAAATGAAAGCACTATCCAAATCACGATTTAAACAAGGTCTAGAATGCCCCAATAAATTATATTTTTCTAATAATAATGATGTTTATCACAATGTAAAAAATGAAGATCCGTTTTTGCAAGCCTTAGCAAGTGGTGGTTTTCAAGTAGAGGAGTATGCGCGGTTACAATATCCTGGTGGTGAATTAATAAAAGATCCAGAAGATAGAGAAAACTACGATTACCAAGATTTGGCAGACCAAACTTCTAAGCTTCTAAAACAAGAAAATGTAGTAATTTATGAAGCGGCTTTTTACATAGATGATTTATTCATAAGAACAGATGTTCTTGTTAAAAAAGGCACTCATATACAACTCATAGAAGTTAAGGCAAAATCTATTGACCCAAGCCAACCTTATAATTTTGTGGGAAAGTCAAAAAAATTAGTGAGCAGCTGGAAGCCCTATCTTTTTGATTTGGCTTTTCAAACCTATGTTACGCAACTTTGTTTGCCTTCGTATACAATTACACCTTATTTATGTCTGGTTGATAAAACAAAAGCTGCAACTGTAGATGGATTAAATCAGTTTTTTAGAGTCGAAAAAGATCCCAGTAGCAGAACAGGAGTGAACAAAACATATAAGCAGGTGAGTCAACTAGGTGAAAATATATTACACCAAGAAAACTTATCTGATGTGGTTTCAAAAATCCACAGCGGAGAGCACAAATATTATAATAATTTAAACTTTCAAGAAGCGGTTAACTTATTGTCAGAAATTAGAATGCAAAATTATTATCCAAACTGGCCCGCTCAATTTTCGGCTTGTAAAAAATGTGAATTTAAAAAAGATGATAGCCAGGAGGGTAAGAAAAAACAATCTGGTTTTGAGTATTGTTTTAAAAAGCAATACCACTGGACCGACCAGGATTTTAAAAAATCCAATATTTTTAATGTTTGGGATTTAAAAGACCCAAAGTTAATGGAGCAAAAATTATTGTTTAAATCACAGCTAACCCCAGAGGATATCAAATACAAAGAGGCAGCTGGAAAACTTGATCGAACAGAGCGTCAGTGGTTGCAAATCGAAAAAGAACGTAAAGATGACTTTACTGAGTTTGTTGATATAGAGGGTTTACAACAAGAAATGGATAGTTGGGTGTATCCACTTCATTTTATAGATTTTGAGACCTCTACAGTACCGCTCCCGTTTCATAAGGGTCGCAAACCTTATGAGCAAATAGCCTTTCAGTTTTCACATCACATTTATCATGAAGATGGCCGTATAGAACATGCAAACGAATATATTAATACTACCGCCGGCGAGTTTCCAAATTTTGAATTCATTGAACATTTGCAAAAAGCATTATCAAAAGATGAAGGAACTATTTTTAAATATTCTACACATGAAAATACAATACTCAATGCCATTAGAGCGCAACTCAAAGCTAGTAGTGCCCCTAACAAAGAATCGCTTATTTCATTTATAGAATCTATTAGTCATCATACAACAGACAATCCAGACCAATGGACAGTGCCAACAAGAAAACAAAACCAGGGTACTCGAGATATGGTAGATCTCTGTAAAGTAGTCAAAAATTACTACTACAATCCTCATACTTTTGGCTCAAATTCCATTAAAAAAGTGCTTCCTGCCGTATTAAAGTCTAGCCAGTTTGTTCAAGAAAAATACAGTAAACCTATTGGAACTATTGGTGTGAGTAGTAAAAATCATCAAGATGATCATGTTTGGTTAAAAAAGCTAGACAACGAAATCATTAGCCCCTACAAATCGTTACCTCCAGTCCATAAAAATATAAGTCAAGAAGAGATTGAAGCTAGATTGTCTAACATTGATAATATTGATGATGGAGGTGCTGCCCTCACAGCCTACGGAAAGATACAGTATACCGATATGACTGAAAAGGAAAGAGAGGACATAGCAGAGGCATTAAAACGCTATTGCGAGCTAGATACTTTAGCAATGGTCATGATTTATGAGCATTTAAAATCTTTATTAATAAAAATTTAATAATATGAAAAATCAATTTGCAAACGACAAAGAATTTATGCTCGCTTTACTCGCATATAACGGAACCTATTTGGAACATGCTTCTGAGGAACTAAAAGCGGATAAAGAGGTAATTATGGCTGCTTTACAGTCTGGTTACAGTTTACCATATGAACATGTTTCTGATGCTTTAAAAACAGATAGAGACTTTCTATTAGAAATTGTCAGTTTAGATGCTTTTTGTCTAGAGTTTTTTAGTGAAGAACTTAAGCAAGACGAACAGATTGTATTGGCTGCTGCAAAAAATTTTGGAGATGCTGCCTTAGAATTTGGATGTGAAAAATTTAAAACAAATAAAAATATTATTACTGAAGCCGTTAAAAGTAGTGGTAAAGCACTAAGTTTTTTAGCTGAAAATGAAAAAAATGATAAAAACCTAGTAATAACCGCTGTTAAACACCATGGTGGTTATGCTTTACAATATGCTTCTGAAAAATTACGAAATGATAAAGATGTTGTCATCACTGCTATCACTGCTGTTGATCAATATTATTATACTTTTCAATATGCTTCAGAAGAATTACGAAATGATAAAGATATTGTCATCACTGCTGTTGGTCATAATGGTGCTGCTTTACAATATGCATCAGAAAGACTTAGAGATGATAAAGAACTGGCTATGGCCGCTTTAATAAATTCAACAGAAGCTTTTGAATATGTCTCAGAAAGACTTCAAAGCGATAAAGAATTTATATTACATGCAATAGGGCAAAAAGATGTGGATGCAGTTGGCGATAATTTAGACTCTTATATTTCTGATAATATCCCTGAAAAATTAAAAGCAGATAAAGATTTTGTACTGGAGATGGTGAAGGTTAATGGTATGGTATTAGGATGTGTGTCTGATGAACTAAAAGTAGATAAAGATGTGGTTACGCTAGCAGTAAAAAATAATGGTAAAGCTTATGCCCATTTTGAATGGGAAGATGAAACTTTTTATGATAAAGAAATTATTCTTGCTGCAGCGTCTAATGGTGGTACACCTAGTGTAATACCTATTTTTACCCTGGACGAAGAGTTTTTTGATAAAATTTTCAATTATAGACCAAATAATGCATATCAGGCAAGAATAGCAGCTGAAAGATGTGTAGAAAGTGGACAAACATGGAAAAATAAAATTGGTCAATCTTGGGCAGATGTAAAAAAACCAAAAAGACAAATAACAGGAGATAGAGAATTTGCTTTACGTGGTGTAAAAAAAGGACTTGTTTTGGATGTATTTCTTTGCAGAGAGGCAGGACTTGTTTTTGATAAAGAAATTATATTGTACCAACTTAAAAATTGTAAGGATAAAATACAAGCTACATCGTTAATTATTAACCATGCTCCTGAAGAATTCAAAGTAGATAAAGAAATAGCACTAAAAGCCGTTAAAAATACTTGGGAAGCCCTACTTCCACATAATATATCTAATGAACGTATACTATCAGATAAAGAAATAATAATGGAAGGTATGAAACATTCTCCCGATGCACTTTATTACGCCTCAGATAATTTAAAAAATGACAGAGAATTGTTACTTTCTGCTTTAAAAAATAAAGATAAAAAAAAGACAGATAATTATAATTTTTTAATTAAGGTTTTTTAACTGAGGCTGTATCTCCGACACCTATCGTTTTGATGAAATATTGGATGAATTATTTTAAATTAAACTATTAAATAATGGAAGAAAAAGACATTTATCAAGGTTTAACAAAAAGCCAAATTACCAAATTTAAAAAAGAAGAATCAGCTTGTAATACTCACTGGAATTTTCTAAGTTTTTCTAAAAAACTATTTGAAGCAGGCGCTAATATCTGGTTAAAAAAAATATGTTTAGAGCAGTTCAAAAAAGAAGATTATGGAAGTGATATGCGTGAATGGATTTCAAAACTTATATCAATTACTGAAATTGATGTTGCTGAAGATTTGCTAAAAAAAGCTGAAAAGAAAGTTGACGATTTTAATTGCTATCGAGAACTTGCAGAGTTGTCTTGCTCAACAGCAGATTTTAAAAATAATTATGCAAAAAAATTATATGACAAAGCTTTGGAAAAAGCTGGTGATGACATGTATGATTTAGAGGCGTTAATCGTATCAGTTTCAGACAAAAACTATTTAAATGATAGCGAATACACCAAAAATGTAGTAAAAATTGCTATTGAAAATTGTATTGATTTAGCGGCAGTGGTTTCACTTATTAAGCTCTTGAAAGAAAGCTCAACTGACGCTAGTGTTATTGATGTTTTAGTATCCAAAGGGCAACAGTTTTGTGTGGCTATAAAAACCATTCGTGGTAATGCTTTTGAAAACCCGGAAGAATGTAAAATGGATGATTTTTTGTCATTTATTGAAAATATTTCAGACAAAAATGAAATAGAAAAATTATTAAAAAATTGTATTAATAAAATTGAAGATGATATTTTTCAATTTATACCACTTTCCGAATATTACCAAAGTATTAACGATTCTAAAAGTGCCATAAAGTGTTTAGAACTAGCCATTGATAAATGTAAATATAACTTTGATGGGAAGAAATTTCAAAATACAACAGCTGATTCACGTTTTTATGTTATTCGTTTTTTAGAGCAGCTAGAAAAATATGGAGAAGAAAGCAATATTGTTAAATCAAAATTTTTAATGAATATAGATGATTTAACTCCTAAAATTCAGTTTTCTAAAAACATGTTTAAAGACTACAATTTACAATGTGGAAGGTTTTTATACATCATTTTGGAATACAAACCAAAAGCAAAAAAATACAACTACAGCATCACTTTAGATATGGGAAAAAGATTGATTCTTGCCAGAAGATTTGATTTTCACCCACAAGGTGGTCATTGGTCAAATAATCATTACATAAGGTGGCATAACGTTGAAGGGACTCCAACAAGAGTTAGCAATGCGATGGACTACTCTCTAAAAAACTTTAATGGTTCAATAACAATAAGATGTTCTGATAATTTTGAAAATTTCATTAAAACCGATT
>ERZ1047821.2180-NODE-2180-length-12024-cov-7.296600_pt1 | contig 12024 bp, 14 predicted proteins | sample MGYA00383096_ERZ1047821 | MGnify/ENA primary metagenome ERZ1047821 (study PRJEB29581, sample SAMEA5548366) | metagenome | biome: marine; feature: coastal; material: water | depth 25 m | study: Short-term variability in the microbial, nano- and picoplankton... | reverse complement strand
GCGGATGAAGCCTTTCAGCAGGGACTAACAGTGATGCACAGCAGTAGCGGAAATCCGGTTTGGGTTTATGGTGGGCATGGCAATCCTCCGCAGAGGCAGGTTGGTCCTAATACGTGGATTGGGGAGGGGTACGGGGAGTTGGCTGGTGCTGTGGGGAAGACTGATCCTTCGGTCAACCCTGACAACCCGGATGAGGTTCTTGACTTTCTTGGCAAAGGGGTGCCTGTTGGTCAGGAGGAAGGGAAGACTGCTTGGGAGATCCAGCCGGATGGAACTGTGGTAGAGGTTCCGGTGCCTGACCCTGCGGCGTGGGTGCCGAATCCGGATGCGGTGCCGGATGCGGTGCCGGATGCACCGCCAGATCCGGGTTCAAGGCCACTTCTGAGTCAGGGTTTGACCGCCGATCAGGCCTTTCAGCAGCATAAGGCTGCTAGTGGTTACAGCATGATGGGTAAACGGCCTGATTCTAAGCAGGGTTATTTCCCGGGTTTTGGTGGCGCCAATGAATCTATTGAACAGGACATTGCGGAATCTAAGGAGAATGTGCGGCCTAGGACCCCGGAGGAGCAGGCTGCTTGGGAACGGGAACAGAAAGTTAGGAATAGTCCTAGGTTGCCTGTTCGTCCTCCGCCTCCGCTTCCTCCGCCTGTCAGCCAGATGGCTGGTCCGGACTATGCGGAAGGCGAGTACGCTACTTCCAATTGGTGGGATTCTGTTCCCGGTTTGGACGATTTGCCTGATTCCGGGTTCGACGAGGAGGGTGTGGCCGACTTTGATCCTTGGGATCCGGAGTTGCGGTCAATGGATTCGCAGATGTTGGCCGACATGGTGGCGGCACGGGCCGCACAGCCCGATGAGGGCTATTTTGGTGGCATGGGTGAGGCTGTACAGGGGTTGACTGCTAGGGTGGCTGAAATGTCTGGTACGGAGCGTGCCGCGTTGATTAGCGCGTTGGTGGCTGCCGGGTTGTTGACTGTCGGTTCAGGAGGAGTGTTGGCTCCGGCTGGTGCCGCCTTGTTGGGTGGTGCTGGTATGGCAGCAATGAATCCGTAATGCCGGGGCTTGTGTTAAAGGATGGGCTTTGGGTGCCGTATGAGGAGGGTGAGTTGCGGACAGCGTTTGCGGTGGAAGCCTACGAGGTGTATGATCCGTTTCAGGATGAGGAACCTTTGGAATGCGGTTTGGAAGACCCCGAGGTTTGTGAGTCGTGTCAATGAGGTGGGGGATGTCGATAGCGGTGACTGCCCTGTTTCTGTTTGTTGCGTTCACGGTTTGGGGTTTGGGTCGGACGTTACAATCGTTGTTCGATTAGATGGGGCGGTTGAGTGAACTTCAGCGTGAAGCGGAGTGGCGGAGATGTACAGAAGATGAGCCGTACTTCTTACGCAAGTATTGGCATATTGCTCATCCTGCTCATGGTCGAATTCTTTTTGATCTCAGGGATGCTCAAAGTTTCGCTTTAGATCATTGGGATGAGAACCGTTATTCGTTGACCCTCAAGGCCCGTCAGATTGGGTGGACGACGTTGGTGGCGGCGCACCAGTTTTGGTTGGCGTTCTTTAAGGCGGATCAGAACATTATTGATCTGTCGCGTACGGAACGTGAGTCGGTGTTGTTGCTTCGCAAGTCGAAGTATGGTTTTCAGCATTTGCCGGACTGGATGGTGGAACGCGGACCGGTGTCGCTGGTGGAACACCAGCAGAGGATGGCGTTCAGTAACGGTTCGCAGATTACTTCGATGCCTTCGGCGTCGGATCCTGCGCGCGGAGAGTCCGCGTCGCTGGTTGTTGTTGATGAGTGGGCGTTCTTGCCGAACCCTGAGGAAGCGTGGGCATCTATTGAACCGGTGGCCGATGTCGGAGGCCGAATCATTGGTCTTAGTACGGCGAATGGAAGCGGAAACTTCTTTCACGAACTGTGGGTGGGGTCGTCGACGGGCACGAACCGGTTTGAACCCATGTTTTTCCCGTGGTCTGCGACTGAGGATCGGGACGAGTCGTGGTACCAGTCGAAAAAGGAGTCGATGCTGTCGTGGCAGTTGGCTCAGGAGTATCCGACTACGCCCGAAGAGGCGTTTATCAAGTCTGGTAACCCGGTGTTTGATTTGGACGCGTTGGAGGCCATGAATTCGATGGTTGAAGAAGGTCAGATCGGTTACCTGTGGGAACCTGCGCATGGGGTTCCGGAGTTTCGTAAAGATGCTTACAGTTTGGCGTGAACCGGTCGGTGGCCGGGCGTACTGTATCGGGGTGGATACCGCTGAGGGATTGGCGCATGGCGATTATTCGTGTGCGCAGGTTATTGATGTGCGCGCTGGCGAACAGGTCGCTGTGTGGCATGGGCACATTCCACCGGATACGTTGGCGAACGAAGTGCATTTGTTGGCGTTGTGGTACAACAATGCTTTGACGTGTGTGGAGTCAAACAACCACGGGTTGACCACTATTGTACAGTTGCGAAATTTGGGTCACCGAAACCTGTTTCGGAAACGCACGTTGAATACGTCGATTGCCAAGGTGTCGATGGAGTTTGGGTGGAAGACGACGAGGACAACGAAACCGTTGCTGATTGACGATTTGGGTATGGCGATCCGTAACGACGAGATAATTGTTCACGACCGGTACACGTTGGCTGAGTTGCGTACGTACGTGAGGTCCAGTAGGGGTTCGATGAATGGTTCCCCGCATGATGACCGTGTGATGGCGTTGGCGTTGGCGAATCAGATGCGCCAGTACGCTTTCATGCCGGAGTATGCGCCTGCTGTCGATGACTATTGGACTGTGGACTGGTTTGCCCGAATGGTTAAACCGGATGAGAACCCTGACTTGCGAATTGGCGCAAATACGGTTCGTGGGACAGTTTAGGCTTTCTCTTTAGGATACTTTACGAAACCTAGGAGGTTTCTGATGGCACGGTCCAATTTCGTTTCTCATACAAACGGGACTCAGACAATAGATGGTCGTAGCGGCCAGAACGACAAGATGGAACGCGGCGATTCTGTTGTCGCCAACCCAATTTGGGAACCGGCGGCACCGAACTCGCCGAAGCAGCGGTTTAGCGACCCGAAGTACGCCAACCAGACTGGTGGCTATGGTGAGGTTACGGTGCGTGAGACGCCCCTGAACCAGCATGGTGTCACGGGCAAGGTTGAGCCGTCGAAGCCGCAGCCGAACCTGAGGGGTCATAACGCTGCACCGCACACCAAGCGCCCGTAACCGTGGCGGTTCTCCCGCAGGGAGCGTCCTACGAACAGTTCGCTGAATACGTTATTGATCTACATGGATCAAAAACGAGGTTAGAGTTGGCAGAGTTGTGGGAGTGGCGCCAAAAGTTGCTTGGTGTCCGAGTGGATACCGGGCGTGGTTTCCGATCCCAGTTGCCTCCTGATGAGCAGCATTTGACCCGCGAACAGCGCGGAACGAAGGCCGCTCAGGAAGCAAAGGCTGCTGGCCGCAACATCGAACGTCTACCCGATAAGGCATATTTCTAATGGCCCGTCTGACTCGCGCTGATAAGTATGAGATAATTCAACGCAAGTTGGAGGGTGCCGCCCGGTGGCGTGACGAAATGGGTTACGACAACCTGTGGCGCCGCATGAACGACCTGTACCGGGGAAAGCATTGGCCTAGAACGACTGCCACACAGGATTTGGTGGCGGTCAACTTGGCGTTCAGCACCATCAATGTGATCGCCCCGTCGGTGTCGGTCAACTATCCGAAGGTGATTGTTTCCCCAAACAAGGAAGAGAATCAGGATCGGGCAACATTCGTTGAAGCGGTCATCAACTATTTGTGGCGGCATCACGATTTTCGTAAGCCGTTTCAGCGGGCTGTCAAAGACTTTTTGATCTTTGGGCATGGCTGGTTGAAAGTTGGTTGGAAGTTCGTTGAGCAGGAACGCATGCTGGGTGAGGCGGAGCGGGACGAAATGTTCCAAACTGCTGTCAACGAAATGGATGCGTTTGCGTTAGAAGATCCGTTCATGGCAGGCGAGTTGCCTGATAACGCTCAGGTAGCGGCAGATATTCCTACCACTTCGATGACGGTGGTGGAGGATCAACCGTTTGTTGAACGGGTTTCTCCATTCGATATCTTTGTTGATCCGGAAGCGACCTGCATTGACGATGCGAAGTGGATTGCGCAACGCATCATAAGGCCGTTGGAAGAAGCGAAGAAGGACAAGCGGTACAAGGCGAGTGCACGCAGGAATCTGAGTGCCGATTCGTTGCTGAACCCGATCTTTGGTGCTACGGACCGTCAGGAACAGGAACGGTTCCTGATGGATGAAGAACGAACTGTTGTGTTCGAATTCTACGACATTGAAGAAAACACGATGTCTGTGATTCCACAGTCTGGTGCCGAATTTCTTGTAGATCCGACTCCGATGCCGTACGCATACGGTCAACCGTTTGTGATGATGCGCAACTACGATGTGCCAGACTATTTTTATCCGATGGGCGACTTGGAAAGCATTGAGTCGTTGCAGTTGGAGTTGGACAAGACCCGCTCCCAGTTGGTGAACGCCCGGAAGCGTTACGCCCGCAAGTACCTGTACCACGAACGGTCGTTTGGTCCTGAGGGCCGTGAGGCTTTGGAATCTGATGAGGATGGGCGTCTTGTCCCTGTTGTGGACGAGAACAAGCCGTTGTCTGAAGTTGTTATTCCGATGCCGCAAACCCCGCTGTCTGCTGACGTGTACAATTTCTCTGCGATCATTGAGGAAGACATCAACACGGTGTCTGGTGTGTCGGAGTATGCGCGCGGTCAGATGCCTGAGATTCGGCGCACAGCGACCGAAGCATCCATTATCGCTGACGCAGGCAATAGCCGGGTGGCTGAGAAGTTGGCGATTGTGGAGATCTCCATTGCACATGTGGCACGACGGGTCGTGCAGGTCATGCAACAGTTCATGACTGGTGAGCAGATGGCACGGGTTGCTGTCGCTGGCCCTCAAGACATGTTCATCACGTACACCCGGGATGACATTGTTGGCGAGTTCGACTTCAGTGTCGAAGCGGGGTCTACTCAGCCGATCAATGACACGGTGCGCCGTCTGCAGGCCGTGGAGTTGATGCAGGCTTTGGCACCGTTTGTTGGAACAGTGGTGGATCCGGGTGCGTTGGTTCGTTACGTGTTGCAGAACTCGTTCGGGGTGAAGGATCCGGACAAGTTCCTGATGCAACAGCAACCGATGGCCCCGGAAGGCGGCGAGGCCCCACAGGGGGCGCCACAGGGAATGCCCCCGGGGGGTATGCCGATGGGCGCCAACGGGGCGCCGCCGGTTCCACCGGATCTGATGCGACAATTGCAGAATCAGATGGGGTTGGGTTCTCAACCCTAGATAGATCGAAAATGGGACAGTCTAGGGCTGTCTTATAGGAGCAACCGTTAGGACTCCGAGGAGAAAATAGGATAATGGCAGAGGATGCGACGGGAACCGACGAGTCGGTCAACCCAGATTCTTCAGTTGAAGTTCCACAGGAACCAGCAGATGAGTCATTCACCGTCAAGGTGGATGGCGCAGAGCAGCAGGTCAGCCTAGAGGAACTTCGGGATGGATACCAACGTCAGTCGGATTACACCCGTAAGACGCAGGAGTTGGCATCTGAACGTAAAAGGTTGGAACAGGCTGAGGCTATTGTGTCGTCTCTGGAATCAGATCCAGAGTCAACACTCAGGGCGCTTGGTGACGCGTTTGGAATAAGTGCTGCACCGGAACAGCCCGGGGACCCGATTGGGTCTTCGTGGGATGAACCGGATGATGCGACTTCCAAACGGTTACAGGAACTCGAAGGTCGCGTGCAGGGTTACGACCGGCTACACAAGAAACAAGCATTAGAAAAGCAAGTTACTGTTTTGAAGGGAAAGTACGGCGACTTCGACCAATCGGAACTTTTTCAACACGCTCTACGCAACAAAATAGGCAATCTTGAGGCCGCGTTAACACATATGCGGTACAACGATGTAGCCACGAAAGCGGAGAAGTTGGAAAAGGAACAGGAACGTCTGGAAGCCAAACGTGGAGCCAACGTGGTGGAACCGTCAGGTTCCAAGCAGGCTGGTTCGTCCCGCAAAAGTTCTGACAAGCCCGTTTCGAGTATTCGTGAGGCTTTTCAGAACGCGAAACAGGAACTTTCTTCTAACTAGAGAGAAGGTGACAGATTATGGCGGGTAACGCCGATTTTGACGAGATTCTGTCTACCACCCTCAAAAACTACGTCCCGAAACTAACTGATAACATTTTCAGCGCACGGCCTTTGTTCTATGCGTTGACGAATGGTCAGACGATTCGGCGTATTTCGGGTGGTGCGAATATCGTAGTCCCAATCATTTACGGGACAAACTCAACTGCTGGTTCATACAGTGGTACGGATACTATTGACATCACGGCTCAGACAGGCATTTCGGCTGCTGAGTATTCGTGGGGTCAGTATGCGGCCACCGTCACGATTAGCGGTATTGAGGAAGCCAAGAATAACGGTGAGGCACAGATCATTGATCTGCTGGAAGGCAAGATTTTCCAGACGCAGGAATCCGTTATCGAAAACATGAACACCATGTTCTGGGCTGACGGCACAGGCAACGGTGGCAAGGATTGGGAGGGCATTCAGAGCCTTGTTTCTGGAAGCACTGTGGGTGGTATCAACCCCGGCGCTGCTGGCAACTCGTTCTGGGGACCAACCCAGACCAACCTTGGCGGCGTGCTTACGCAGGCTGGCATGGCTTCCATGTACAACACCATTTCGGTTGGTAACGACCAGCCGACAATCATCATGGGTCGTAGGCAGAGTTACGAAGCCTATGAGGCATTGCTGGTTGACCAGATCCGTTACACGGATACCGACATGGCTGATGGCGGGTTCCAGAACCTGCTATTCAAGGGCGCACCCATCACGTTTGATGATTCGTGCCCTGCCAACGAAATGTACTTCCTTAACACGAAGTACCTCCAGTTGGTTGCCCATAGTGATGTCTGGTTCAAGCCGACGCCGTTCGTGCGTCCAACGAATCAGGATGCTGTGTTCTCACAGTTGCTTTGCTATGGCCAGTTGACCGTCAGCAACCGCGCCCGTCAGGGACGTTTGTTCGGCATCACCAACGGCTAGTCGGCTGCTGCTACGGGAGGTATCATGGCACGGGGTTTCGCATACGCGTACAAACAGGGTCAGCGCCCTGCAGGTGAACCTGCGGGAAACTATAAGACGCTCAACCCTGCAAGCCCCCCCATTGGGCAGGGCAGGCGTATACAACGCGTGAACCCCACCCCCACCCATGAACCTCCTGTAGCGGCGCCTTCTCCGATCTGTGTTGCTACCACTAAGAGCGGAAATCCCTGCAAGGGGCATCCGGTTGGTGACACAGACTCCTGCGTTTTCCACACAACGTAAGGCCGTTTCGTGCAACTCAGTGCAATGCGCGACTATGTGCGAAACATAGTTGATATCACATCGAACGATATTTCTGACTCTACGATGAACACGTTCATTCGTGAGGGATACGACATCATCGTGTATTCTGAGAAGCGGTGGCCGTTCTACGAGGTTTCCACCACGTTTTCAACGGTGGTGGGCCAAGCGGACTATCCGATGTCTGACGTTGCTACCGCCTTGAGTTTCGCCCATGACGGTGTAACTTTCTCGGGTGCTGTCGCACCATCCAATGTTGGCATGCGTGAAATTGCGGCAATGAAAACCAGCAACCATGTGTTGCAATACATTGGTTACGATGTGGCCGATATTATTTACCCGTTGGATTCCAACTCCACTGGCCGACCGTGGTACTGGACGATGTGGAACTCTGGGGTGAGCGCATCAACAGCGGTGAACAGCCAAACAGTTCGCCTGTACCCAACTCCCGGCGAGGTTCAGACGATCACAGTGCGCGGCTACCGTAACCCGGTTGATTTCGGAGGGACCGTCGCCGTACATCGAACGGCGATAGCGGATGCGGACACACCGGATTTGCCAGTGCCTTTCGACAACGTTCTTTCCCTGTACAGCGTTTATAGGTCGTATCAGCAGCAGGAAGACGCCATGATGGCGAACCAGTATTTCTCCCTGTTCCAAGGCGAGTTGGATAACTTGCGGGCACGCTTCGAGGATGCTCCGGCCCCGCAACCGTTGCTGTTGAACTCTATTGGTGCTTCCCGGTGGAGAAGCCAGAGTTACATGCCGGGGCAACTCCGTTACCCGTATCCCTTCCAGTAATGGCATTCGCAGTCCAAACACCGTCGGCTTCCACATCGGAACCCTACCGGTACGAGGAAAAAGCCGATTTTACGGGTGGTTTGAACTTTCGCGCCGACCAGTTCAACCTGTTGGCGAACGAATCTCCCGCCATGTTGAATGTTGAAGTTGACCCACGGGGTGGTGTACGGCGCAGAGACGCGGTTACAAAGGTAAACGCCACGGCACTGGCCGACGAGATCATTTCCCTGTTTACCCACTACGAGGCCGGTCAGAATCAGATTCTTGCCAGCGTCAACCCGTCAACAGCCCCGTCCACTACGCAGATGTATTGGAACGAGAACGCTTCCGGGAACTTTGCGGGTCCAATGGCCCGCAACGATGGCACATTGGCCTTCTCAGGGAGTCAGCCCGCCACGGGCGTGACGTTCAACGGTTACACGTACATTGTGAACGGCAGCATGTTGGCGTCCCCCCATTCAACGGGGTCTGCCATTCAGTGGCACGGAAGCAACGCGTTGCCGGGATCGTACCCGGGGTACATGACCCCCGCTTTGGATGGGACGGATGGGCATTTCCCGTGCGCCCGCTACACAGCCGTCTGGGGGCAGCGTGTATGGGTTGCGTACACGTTGGAAACAATAGATGGGTTGAAAACGAACCGGATCCGGTGGTCGAAGGTCGACGACGCCGAAAACTGGACTGCCACCGACTTTATCGACGTTGACCCGGGGGAAGACGGCGACCACATAACGGGCATTATCGCAGATCAGAACCGTCTTCTCGTTTTCAAAGAGAACTCGGTTTACGAAGTTCTCGGCTTCGACACCGACACCTTTCAGGTACGTAATGTCACCCGGGTGGCCGGGAACCGGGAAGGTTGCACACCTGTAGCAACCCCGACCGGCATTTTCTTCTGGTATGCGGAAGAAGGCATCTACATTTTGCAGGCCGAAAATTTGGCGTGGGTGTTTGAACGAATCAGACCGGCAATGACCTACGACGTGGGGCAACCAGCGTTGTCGCTGGGCACGGCACCGTCGCTGATGTGGTTTGATGAACGCCTGTGGGTGTCTGTGGACTACCAGTCCGACGATAACCTTTCTGGTTCCAATCTGGTGAACCGGCGCAACACGTTTGTGTGGGATCCGTCGTTGGGTCCGATTGGGGCGTGGACCCGGCATGACATCAACGCACGATCCCTGTTGGCGTACCGGCCTACTGGGGATACCCATTTTGGGATTGCTGTCACGTCGAACATTACGACTGTTGCTTCGTTTAACAGGATTTCCAAGTTGGATGATCCCCTTACCGATGTTGACACCTACGATGCGTCCTACAACGAGATCAACTCGTATTACCAATCGGGATGGTTTTTTGGCAACAGGCCGACGTTTCCGAAACGGTGGGGCAAGACACGTAGTGTCGTGCTGGCCGACAATAACATCAGAATATACACGTATGTGTACAAAGATTACGATTTGAGCGCATGGTGGGCATCGTATTACAAGACGATTGTCGGTATGGATACTCCTGCCACGTGGGATTCAAGCCCTAGCGGGTCAGGTGACGGGGTGTGGGATACGTCAGAATGGCAGGCGCAGGGCACTTCTGACCGGTATGTGTTCTTGCGTTGGCCCACAGTTGGGACAGCGCAGGCTATTAGTTTGAGGTTTAGTGTCAATCCGTCGGTCACGTATCGGGGCCAGTGGGGTTTGACATCTGTTCTAGGCATGTACAGGACGAGGAGATTGCGGTAAATGGGCGATTTGGCAAAAACGTATTCGTTTACGCCGGGAACTTCCATCGTTGCCGCACAGGTCAACGAGAACTTTGACGATGTGGTCGATTGGGCCACTGGTGCACCCACGCTGTCTACGTCAGGATCGGCTACCACAGTGAGTGGTACCCTGTCTGTGACGGAACTGGCGACGTTTGCTGATGACGTGTATCTCAACGGTTCCGACCAGAGGCTCATCTATGAGGGTTCGGCAGCGAACGACTTTGAGACTTTCATTGCTGCCACTAACGCTACAGCGGATCGTACGATCACGTTCCCGGACGCTACGGGGACGGTGGCGTTGACTTCCGATATTACGTCCCCGACGTGGAATGACGCTAATAATATTCTCACGAACTCAGTTTTCAACTAAGGAAAGACGAACATGGCAACATACTCCAAGCAACTCCTCAGCGGAACCGCCGCCAATGGCAGGAACGTCAAGGTCGCTCAAACGGCGACGGCGGGAACGCTGATTCACACGGCGGTAGCGGGCGCTTCCGACATGGACGAAATCTGGTTGTACGCATGTAACACTGACGCTGCCGATGTGAAACTGACTATCGAATACGGTGGTGTTGCTTCACCTGATGATCTGACTGAGGTCACGATCACTGCTGAGGCAGGCTGGGTTTTGGTGTGCCCGGGGACACTGTTGCAGAATGGCCTGATTGTTAGGGCGTTTGCTGGAACGACGAATGTAATCAACATCAACGGTTACGTAAACCGTATTACTGCCTAGCAAATGTTTCGTCAGGATCGCACCAACCCGTCCACCGCTGTTTCTAATTGGCGGGGGCGGCATGAGTCTTCTAAGGCGTGGCCTTCGACGGCTGTGTCTTCGTGGTTGAATGGTGGCCTGTTCGGCGGCGGTACACCTTTGACGGCGTTTGGTGGGATCATCACGCAGTATGAGGATTCTGGTACGACGTATCGTGTGCATACGTTCCGTGGTTCAGGCAAGTTCTATGTTGCTAGCGGTTCGGCTGATGTGACCTACCTGATCGCCGCAGGCGGCGCAGGCGGTGGCGGTCATGCCAACTCAAATCGTGGCGGCGGCGGTGGTGGTGCGGGTGGCATCCAAACTGGCACAGCGACCATCGGGGCAGGTACACACACCGTCACCGTTGGGGTAGGCGGTGCGGGTGGCAATAACGCAGCAGGTTCAGACGGTTCCAACAGCGTGTTCAACTCTGTGACGGCTACCGCTGGTGGCGGCGGCGGTTCCGACGGAGGCGGTGGGGACAACGACGGTCGGGACGGCGGTTCGGGTGGTGGTGGTGGTACTGGTTACGCCCCTGACGATGTGACCGCAGGCGGTTCTGGATCGCAGGGTAATGACGGCGGTACTGGCGGCGAGTTCTCGGCTGGGAACTACGGCTCGGGTGGTGGTGGCGGTCACGGTGCTGTCGGTGCCAACTACAGCGGCACCAACGGCGGCAACGGTGGCGCTGGGTCTTCACAGATAGGTATTACGGCGACGGCCCGCACCTATGGGGGCGGTGGCGGTGGTGCTGGGACGGGCACCCAAGGCTCGGGGGGTTCAAGCATCGGCGGCGCTGGTGCCAAGAACCAGAGCGGCGGTGCGGCTGACGGGGCAGTACCGAACACGGCTTCTGGTGGTGGCGGCGGCGCTTACACCTCGTCGGCCACCTTGGGCGGTGACGGGTCCACGGGGATTGTCATCCTGCGTTACGAGGTGGCCGCATAATGGCTGATCCCGCTTACATCGACCCTGATACGAATGTTCTCACGGACGGTGAGGCATGGGTCGGCATCGCCACGACGACGCTCGGGGTGGACACGGCAGTCGTCACGTTTACTTCGACGGATGACGGTCAGGTCGGGGACTTCTCTCAATACATGGATCTGACGATTATCAGTTACGCCCGTTCGGCGGAGACGGCGACTGACCGTCAGTTGAACATGCAGTTGAACAACGACACGGGATCGAACTACAACGCCCAGAATCTTCGTGGCAACGGGTCAAGCGCCTATGCGGGTTTTACTGCCGATGGCCCAAGGTTTGAGATAGGGGAAATCCCAGCCGCCAGTTCTG
>ERZ1047821.2175-NODE-2175-length-12069-cov-35.947311_pt1 | contig 12069 bp, 10 predicted proteins | sample MGYA00383096_ERZ1047821 | MGnify/ENA primary metagenome ERZ1047821 (study PRJEB29581, sample SAMEA5548366) | metagenome | biome: marine; feature: coastal; material: water | depth 25 m | study: Short-term variability in the microbial, nano- and picoplankton... | reverse complement strand
GCGGCAGTTTGGCCTAGAACTAGCGATGCTTTATCCAATACCGCAGTTTGTCCTGCATTCGGCACTGGCTTATCTAATGCGGCGGTTTGGCCTTGGACCGGCGATGGCTCGTTTACAGGCCCTGCTTTGACTGTTGACGCGAACTGTTTAGCAGCGAGATAGTCCTTGTCGACGCCTGCCAAGCCAGCACCCGCCTGCACAGGTCGTTGGATTTGCTCAGCTAATGAAGATTCTGTCTTGCCTATTGCGCCGGGACTCCGGGCAGTCAACATTTCAGCGGATGGGAACGGCTGCTGATTGAGCCCCATTTCACTGGAGGTGGGTGCCTTTAAAGCGTTAGAAGCGGCAAACGCCTGCTCATTCGCGGTTTGTTTTGGGGCTATTTGTTTTTGGGCTATTTGTTGACTGTAAACACCATAGTCAATTTCTGCGCGGGGATTTTTATTTGGCAAGGCAGAAACCATCTCTTCTGACCGAACGCCACGCAGCGCCGATTCATCTTTTTCAGTATCCGTTGTCCTGCCACGATCAATGACCTCGTCAACCGCACTTTGACGCATGATGAACTGTTTCAAACTATTTTCTGAAACTGCACTAACGGGTGCCGTGAGAATGACTTTTCCCAGTGACAGTCCACGTTGGTGTGCAACCAGAGTCGGCAATATCTTGCCAAAAGGTTGCTGAACTTCAGATATCTGTTGCCTAAGCTCTCCGCTATCTGAATTTCTAGCATCCGCGATTGTTGCTAGGTCTTTTTGGAAACCATCTCCTGGCTTTTGATCAACTGGGGGCGACATACGACTAGCCTCATTAGCGAGACCGGAATATATGTCTTTAAAATCAATACCTTGCTGAGTTTCTTTCGGTCTTGATAAATCAACGGGGATTTCATTTTTCCCGTCTGCCACGTTCAGCAAGCTGGAGGAATGAATAATATTACTCATCTGTTTGGCCTGTGCTCAATTTACCTACAATTGAATGCAACAACTATGCCAAATCAACAGGTTAGGAATGAGATTCGCGTTGTAGCCAACTCATTGTGGCATGCTGGTCGGCCTGTTTTTGCTCTTCTTGCCGATCTTTCAGTGCACTGGCTTTGAGTTCTTTTTCACCGAGGATTGCATATTTTTTCACGTCAACCTGACGATCAGCACAGTGTTGTTTGGCTTGTCTCAAATGTTTATTAAGCTCTAGCCTTCTTGCTGCAGAGTGCCTAAGCGCCTCTTCGATTCTGCCAATAAAATTAATGGACGTCGTCAATTCTACAATCGCTATGTCTTGGCCTGAATCAGCTTGATTCAACTTTGTCAGGTACTCGTTCTTCATCTCCTGCATCTTGACCACGCTGGCTTCAAGATTCGCGAGCTCCTGCTCGGTATCCGCCAGCGAACGCAACGCATGACTGAGCTTATCTTTCTCTAGGTTACCGAGATATTCCCAGATTTTTGATGTTGACCGACTAGCCATCAATCGCCTCTTTCATTTCTGTTAACGATTGCTGAAATTCAGCAGGTTCGTGCATCGACTGTCTCAAAAACTTCAAATTCTCTTCCCTGAGCGATATGGCTTTATCCAAATCGAGATTGGAGCCCCTTTGATAGGCACCTACCTGAATAAGATCCCTGTTCTGTTGATATATCGCCCAATAGCGCCTAAAACTTGAGGCCAATTTTAAATGTGCCTCGCTGGCCAACACGGGTAGCAGCCTGGAAACAGACCCTGAGAGGTCAATCGCCGGGAAATGCCCCTCATCCGCGAGCTCGCGCGTTAACACGATCTGGCCATCTAAAGAAGCTCTGGAGATATCGACAATGGGGTCATTTAAATCGTCCCCTTCGGCCAACACAGTATAAATCGCCGTGATAGACCCTTCGTCTTTCGCACCCGTGCCCGTTCTCTCAATCATTTTTGGGATCAAACTAAATACTGAGGATGGATAACCTTTAGTCGTTGGAGGCTCTCCCACCGCCAGCCCTATTTCTCTCTGGGCATGCGCTACTCGAGTTAAGCTATCAACCAGGAGTAATACGTTTTGACCCTTTTCTTTAAAGTGTTCCGCGTAACAATGCGCCAAATTAGCCGCTCTGATTCGCAATAAAGGCGAATTATCTGCTGGCGCCGCAATAACAACTGCGCGCCGAAGCCCTATATAGCCAAGCGTTTGCTCTATAAATTCTTTTACCTCACGACCTCGCTCACCAATTAAGCCGATGACGATCACATCAGCCTGTGTGAATTTAGTCATCATGCCCAGCAATACAGATTTACCCACCCCGCTACCCGCGATTAAGCCGATACGTTGGCCACAGCCGATGGTGAGCAATGCGTTGATCGCCCGAATGCCGACGTCAAGCACTTGATCAATGGGTTCCCTCGACATCGGGTTAATTGGCTCACTAATCAACGGTCTTTGGGTCAATTCGCGCGGCGGCGAGAGTCCATCTAGCGGGTTACCGTAAGCATCTAATACCCGGCCCAATGCTCCGTCACCCACGAAGGCCGAGTCAGAGGACGCGCGTAATGTCACTCGGGCACCAGGTTTCAATCCAATGGTGCCTTGGAAAGGCATCATGTAGATCAAGTCGTTACTAAAGCCAACCACCTGTGCCTCGACCCGGCTTCCATCACTTTTCTCCACACTGCATTGCGAGCCCATGGGTGCGTCTAGGCCACTTGCTTCAATCGTCATGCCGACAATTCGGTTCAAGTGACCAAATCGAACCACCGGCGGCTCGATTAAACGATCTTGAAGATCAAGAAACCGCTGCACCGCTAATTCACTCATGAGGATCTATCTCGTTATCACTCATTTCAGACGAATCGTTAGGTAAGACTACTTCCGTATCCGAGCCTGAGGCTGAGGATGAGCCTGGGGATGAATGAGGGTTGTTGGGACTCGATAGGTTCGAAAGATGATTATTTGATGGCGCATAGTTCAGGAGTTGTTGCGCTAGCTCAGCGATTCTTTGGTCAATATTATCTTCGAACCCGCCATTACCATACATCACCGAGACTGACCCCGGTTTCAAAGTGCGATCAAATTCAAATTTGTAGTTCGGATAACGACTTTCCATATCTAATGTTTTAATCAGATCTTTCCATTCATCAGCGATGAAAAAAGTCGCAGAGACTTGTCCCTCCTCGGCAACCTGATTGATGACGGTCGTCAAAAAGCGATCAATAACCTCACGATTGCTCGTCAATTCAGATCGCGCGATCATTTCACCTAGCGCAAGCGCTAACTGGCTCAGTTGCGAGGTAAACTCGCTAGAAAAATTCAGATTATGCTCGAGCGCTTCAAAAAAAGCCTTTTGACCGTCCTTTGCCGTTTGAATTTTCGACTCGAACGATTCTTCAAGTCTCTGCTTGGCAGCATTTTCACCTTCAAGACGAGCCCTGTTGATGGTTGCTTCCAATTCCTCTTCCGAAATCGAAATCAAGCTCGGCGCAGCGTCCTCTATTGGAATCACCGCAGCGTCATCTTCGGGATTAACCGGCAATACATCAGTGCTAACAGATTCTGCGACAGACTCAGGTTCGGGTGCCTGGCTTTCGGTGACCGAATGCCAACTCGTGCTGGTAAACGCACCTTCAACCTTGTCTTTCAGACGTTTTTCTACAAAACCACCAACGTCTTTGACCTTTTTAGCCCACAGCCCTCCTACCGAAAATTCTTGATTAGACAAAATCACCACCTTCTGGAGAAGCAAGAATCAACTCGCCTTTATCCTGAAGTTTCCTTGCCTGCCTGATGATTGATTTACGTGCAGTATCAACCACAGATATTGCGAGCGGCGGCATCATATCCATCTCGTCTTGGAACATCTCCGCTTTGTTCTTAGACATATTGCCCTTGAATTTCTCTACCAATAATTCTTCAGCCCCTTTAAGCGCTGTTCGTATTTCTTCCTCATCAAAATTATTAATCATGGTTTGGATATCTCGGTCCGCCAGGTCAACGAGATTCTCGAAGTCGAACATATTGTCTTCAATCGCCATCACCAGCTCTTCATCCATTGAGCGCATTAACTCAAAGATTTCACTCGCGTCTTCCGATTTTGTTTTATCCATGATTTTTGCTGCGACTCTCAGCCCACCTAATTGTGCGGATGAGATCGAAGTCGATTCAGAGAACTTCGACTGCATGACTTTCTCTAACTGCGCCAAGGCCGATTCAGAAATGGTATCTAACGTGGCCAGACGACTGATCACCGTGGTCTTCATGTCTGAGGGAAGATAGCTCAACACATCTGTCGCGGTGCGCTCGTCGAGCATCGCGAGTATTATTGCAATGACTTGGGGGTGTTCACCACCGACCATATCGGCGATTGCCCTGGGCGCCATCCAATCCAGCATTTCAAGCCCGGAAGACCTTGCTGCAGGATCAACTTTTGCGAGCACAGTGGCCGCCTTTGATTCTCCTACCGCTTGCAGAAGCACTTTTTTAACGTAGCCGGGGCCTTCCAAGCCGAGGTCTGTAAGCCCCTGCAAATTATTCAGAAATTCATCAACGACCGCGACCACTATTGGTTGAGGCACGTCACTGACACTAATCATCGCCCTGGAAACAGAGGTCACTTGCGTTGGTGACAAGGTTTGCATCACCGCTGCAGCACCTGCTTCTTCAAGCAAAAACATTACGATTGCCGCTTTCTCTGTGGCGGTTAGCTGTTGAAACGCAAATTCAAATTCTGCGGGTAAACCGTCACCTTCTACTTCATCTATTGCTAGTTCTGCCATTTCGTCCTCCTAGCTATAACCAAGCTACTCTTCAATCCAGCGTTTCAATAAATTGGATACTCGACCTACATCATCTTTCACAAGAAATCTCATCAATGCCACTTTCTGGTCATAAGGCTGAGAGGTATCAAGATACTCAGCCGGTATGCCGACCGCCTTAGGTTTAAGGCGTGCGGTCACATCTTTAATCGTTTCCATATCACCCATTTCTACCAACTGTCGCTCTTCATCTGTAATGTTGTCGGGGTCTTCTAGCTCCATGGGTATTTCGAACTCTTTACTTTCTTTCATGGATTTCAGGAACGGTCTTGCCATCGTGAAATAAACAAAGAACAAGAGTAAAAATACTGCACCCATCCGAACAAAACCATTTAATTTATCAGCTTCCAGGTACCAAGGCAGCTTTTCCAAATCTTCCACAGGCTTTGCGAATTCTGCAGCCACAACCGTCACAAGGTCTCCGCGACTTTCTACAAACCCAATCGCCCCTCGAACAACCTTTTCAATCTTATCAATCCTGAGCGCTAATTCCTGCTCGTCTACGACACCTTCTTCATCACCATAAATCGACTTATTGACGACGACAGCAACCGAAATTTTCTCTATCGACCCTACCTGTTGCTTCACATAACGAATTTCTCGGTCAAGTTCATAATTCCTTGTAGAGGAACTACTGCTCACATCTGCCGCATTTTCTGCTCTAATACTGTCGGAGGCAGTCGTCTCTGTAAATGCCGGGCTAGGGGGCGGTTCGTTGCTAAAACTGCCAGGCACACCAACGGCTGTCAGCGCATTGTCTCGTTCCAATTGCAAAGATTCAGATCGAGTCCGTGGGCCAACGCCACCTCGGTCGAATTCCTCCGTTGTCGATTCTATTTCTGCAAAATTAAGCATCACGTCGACCTCGGTACGCACGTTACCCAGGCCAACAACCGCAGACATCAATTGTTGAATACGCGTTTGGTAAGAGGCTTCTACTGACCGCTTATGTTCAGATTGAGCGGCAGTTAGCGCCATCGCGGCGTCCGAATCAGAATCTGTTAACAGCTGCCCTGTGTCATCAACGACGGTCACATTTTCTCTGATCAGGTACGGAATACTCGACGAAACCAAGTGCACAATAGCTTGAATTTGCGATCGAGAAACCACTCTCCCTGGATAGGGTCTTACGACCACCGACGCCTTTGAAGGCGCCTGATTTCTAACAAAAACACTCTGCTGCGATTCGGCAATATGGACTCTGGCGGAGTTAATTGAACCGATCTGAGAAATCGTCTTGGCTAGCTCATTTTCCATCGCCGCCCTATAACTGACCTGCTCCATAAACCTGCTAGTGGTTATTGAACCTTGTTCGACAAGCGCACCCAGACTACCCAGGGCTGCGCTTCTGGGAATATTCTGGGAAGCGAGCAATATCCTTGCCTCGTGATATCGATCGGTGGGAACCTGAAGCTCTCCCGAGGAAGTATCGATAAACACCTCGAAGCTACTCGTCGATAATAAGTCGTAAGCGGCCTGCCGATCACTTTCCAACATGCCCGGATAAACAGACCGATAACCTGGGGCTGAGATCCAAACATAGAAAAGCACACAAACGATGATCAGCATTAAACCCAAAACAGCTGGCAAAGATTGTTTTATCGCCGGCTGTTCAAAAAATTTAACGATCGCTGACTGTTGGGATTCAGCGGGTAATTGGGACATCGAAGATCCATCAGCTTGACTTTCTGTTAGCGCTGTTTCGATATTCGCAGTTTCATTCTCTGCAGGCTGCAAACCTGCTAGGGGAGAATTCAAAGCTAATTCGGACATGTCAACTCTTCCTAAAAATTAGATAACTCGCTTAAACAGGCATATTAAGAATGTCTTGATACGCCTTGAGGACCTTGTTTCTCACCTGCAATGTTGCTTCAAACGCCAGTGACGATTTTTGCATGGCAAGCACAACACTGGTCAACGGGACATCTTCACCACGTTCGTATGCGCTCTTGAGTGCGCTACTCGTCTTTTGTGATTCATCCACTGCATCTAGGGCATCTTTCGCGACAGAAGCATAATCAACTTTCTGTGAGGCGTTTGCGCCCTGTATATTCGTGGCTTTCGGAGCGAAATCATCTACCGGCGAGATTTGTTGTCTTTGATTTTGTATCTGGCTCATCAAAGCGGCGACAGAGGAATCATACGTTGCCTTAATCATCTCCTACTCCCTGACCTATGCCCACTTGCGTCTTGGTATATCAATGCCTCGGTCTTTCATTCTAGAGACTTTGTAGCGAAGTGTGCGCTCACTTATACCTAACCGAGCGGCTGCCTCTTTCCGAGTTCTGGAGTTTCTCAACGTTTCTGCAATCACTCTAAACTCGTTTGCATCCATCGCACTTTGAAGCCCTGATCTGGATTGATCACCCTCAACCGAGCCATAACTTGGCTGCTCACCTTCATTCGCGCCATAAAAAGCATTAGCTGATGGAGCACGCGTTTCACTCGGGACGTCATAAGCTGGCGTGGTAAATCCGGCACGCACTTCGTGCCCTGTCGTTGGCACATCATAGACAGGATCATCAAAGAAAAGATGGTCAGCCGTAATGTCATTACCGTCTGACAGAACGACCGCTCGCTGAATGACGTTTTCCAGTTCTCTAACATTCCCAGGCCACTCATAACCCAGTAATTTGGTCAAAGCATCCGGTGAAAGATTAGGCACCTGCTGCCCATTGCCATATTTGACTAGAAAGAAGTTTGACAATGGCAATATGTCGTCAGAGCGTTCTCGAAGTCCGGGCACATTGATTCTAAAGGTACTGATGCGGAAATAGAGGTCCTCTCTAAATTGTCCAACACGGATCGCATGTCGAAGATCTCTGTTCGTCGCAGTGATAATTCTTGCATTGACCGGCCTAGATTCTGCACTGCCAATCAGCGTAATTTCTTTTTCTTGAAGGGCTCTTAATAGTTTGGCCTGAATCTGCAGAGGCAACTCACCCACTTCGTCTAGAAACAAAGTCCCACCCTCAGCTTGCTCAAAAAAGCCAATTGTGGTCTTGGTGGCGCCAGTAAAAGCGCCCTTAGCATGACCAAACAGCAAACTCTCAGCTAAAGCTTCCGGCAGTGCTGCACAATTAACCGGCACAAAGGGTCCATTTCGTCTTGGAGAAAAGTCATGCGTTAATCGCGCTAGCACCTCTTTACCAGAGCCGGTTGGCCCATTCATTAAAGCGGTCACTTCCGACGCACCCACGCGCTCAATCAGTGCTAAAAGGTGTTGAGATAACTCATCCACGAAGACATAAGAATCACCTTTGAGCAATCCAACGCGTGCATGAGCAGCGATATCTTCCCATTTCTTCTCGGTATCTTGTCCCTCACAAATGACTTCATCAATGCCTTTCTTCAGGGCGTCCAATCCGAGTTCGAATTGATGCGGATGCACACGGAGCACCGTAAAGATCTTAAAAGGAAAACTTTTGACGAGATTCATCATCGCATCCACTGATGCGAAGCTGTCGGCACAAATCGAGAGAATCACGGGCCCAGTCAGGTCGGCGATCGAATTTGAGAGGGAGTGAATGTTGATCGGCCTAGGGGCCAGACCCATCTTGGTCAGCGTCGCTAACAATGATTGATCAATTGAAGAAACGTCATCCCAAATAATGTCTAAAGGCTGCTCGCTGTACATTTTCTCGCTCTCATTTAAGTCAGTGAGAATATTAAAGCAATCGGCATGCCAACATTTTATTTTGTTAAAAAACAACAACTTGGAAACAAAACGGCAAAGTTCCGGCCAAACCCTACCGGTTTTGTCAATTTTTCGACACCTGCTTCCTATCCTAATCCGTACTTCTTAATTCTCTCTATTAGCGTTGTTCTTTGGATTTTTAGAATACGTGCGCACATTGAGACATTCCCATTCACTTCTTCCAGCGCACGGGAGATCATTCTCTCTTCGACCTGATTGACAACTTCTTTTAATGAAAGGTTTTCCTCCTCCGCCTTGTGGATGCCACGGGCCATCAAAATAATGTCCTCGAACTCCTGACTGTCCTCGCTAGCATCCGGCTCAACGTCGCTTGCCGCGCTTACCGCCTCAGCCGCTTCCTGCAAACCCGACGGGAGCATGGCGGGATTAACCCTTTCCAAAGAAATTACTTCGCCCGGATGCAATACCGATAGCCGATGGATCATATTCGACAACTCTCGAATATTGCCTGGCCACTGATATTTCATCATTTCCGCGAGAAAATCCGCTGAAAACTTAAGCGGCTTTTGGTCCTGCTTGTAAAGATCACAGAAATGATTCACAAACAGTGGAATTTCCTCTGCCCGCTCTCTTAATGGGGCCAGCGTCAGAGGCACGACATTGAGCCTGTAGTACAAATCTGCCCTGAAACTACCGCCCTCGATCTCCTTCTCGATATGACGATGCGTCGCTGAAATGATGCGCACGTCTACCGCAATAGACACATTTGAGCCTACAGGGTCGACAACACGCTCTTGAAGCACCCTTAATAGCTTTATTTGCATATCCATCGGCATATCACCGATCTCATCCAAAAAAAGCGTGCCGCCATCCGCCGCAATGACTTTGCCAATCCTATTGGCGATAGCGCCGGTAAAAGCACCCTTTTTATGGCCATACAGCTCACTTTCGAGCAAATCCCTTGGGATAGCGCCGCAATTCACAGCAACAAAGGCTTTGTCTGACCGATCAGACAGATCGTGGATTTTTCTCGCGAGCACTTCCTTGCCCGAGCCACTCTCGCCGGCAATTAACACGCTCACGTCAGAGGGAGCAATCTTCTCGATTAACCCCAAAAGCTCTTTGGTGACCTCACTCTTCCCAAATACTGGCTGCATGCTGCTTCGGCTTTGACTCTAACGTGGGATATCATGGCAACCAGAAAAGACGATAGCAACAACATCTGATTGCCCACATGCGCAAAACGGCCATTTAAATCCGCTTTCTCAATCAATTACTGGCCAAGTTTGCCGCATCAATCGGCAAACAGGGGGTTATCAATGCAATAATCCGCCTTTAGGTGTTGATTATTCATGGCATGATTACTGCTAGTAAATTAACACAGGAAATCACAAATTAAATTAAAGATATCGAGCATTTGACCGATCAGTCTAATGGAAGACCAATCCTTTAAGCACTAAATTATGGCTGGAATAGATTACATTAATGCCCTTGGCGCCGGCGCTTCATTTGATACAAAGAAAATTGTTGAATCTTTAGTTGAAGCAGAAAGAGCAGGTGCGCAAGCTCAGATAGAGAGAAAAATCGCTGACGCAGAGTCAAAGATAAGCGGTTTAGGCTCGGCTGCGTCTATTCTCGACATCTTAAAAGAAGGCGCAGAACTTCTTAATGACGCCAAAGATTTCAATACGCTTTCTGTACAAAACAGTCAATCTTCCGCGCTTGGGGCAACGGTCACCAATAACGCAAGAGCCGGCACAAACAGCGTCAATGTCACCAGTATCGCGCGCGAGCAACGCAGTATTTCCGATGGATTCGATTCTTCGAGTGCCGTCATTAACGGCGCAAACACCACCACCATCAGCATTACGATTGGCGGTGCTACCGAGAACATCTCGGTTGAATCGGCTTCCCTTGAGCTCATGCAAACGGCCATCAACGATGCAGACCTCGGCGTTAGAGCCGAGATCGTCAATACCGGCACCGGATCAGGCAATTTCCGTCTCCAACTGGTCGGCGAGAACGGCTCCGATAATGCCTTTACTGTCTCATCCGATTTCTCCGGGCTCAATATCCAGTCGATCCAGTCAGCGTCAAATGCCAACCTGACCGTGAACGGCGTAGACTTTACACGCTCAACCAACCAAATTTCAGATATCATCGAGGGCGTTAGCCTCAACTTAACGTCTGTCACCGATGGCACTGCCACAGTATCGGTCGAACGAGATGTCTCGGAAGCAAAAGGCAACATTATTGCTTTCGTATCCATGTATAACGAAGCCAGTCTTGAATTCAAAAAACTGACCAGTTCCGAATTAGATGGTCCCCTTCGCGGTGACAGTATTTTCAGATCGATGACTCGCAGCCTCCGCTCTATCGTCGTTGGCACTTCGTCATCGCCAGGAAGTGCCGTCAGCTCATTATCTAGCATGGGCATCAGCATTGATCGCAACGGCCAATTGAACTTTGATGAAGCAGCAATCGATAAGGCGCTTAGCAGCAATTACGACGACGTGGTCAAGGTTTTTACGGCCAATACCAACAATCAATCGAGGTTTAGCACCGAAGGCGGAGGCATCGCCGGAGATATCAAGAGCCTCATTGAACGCATCACGGCCTCAGACGGCTATCTGGTCACAGCAGACGCAGCCCAACAAGCAAGAAAGATCGAGTACGACAAAGATGCTGAAGACCTCGCCACCAGAATGGAAAAGGTTGAAGAGCGATACAATCGACAATTCCTTGTCATGCAGAGCATTATTGAACAGATGAACAGCACAAAAGATAGCATGAAAAGCTCTTTCGAAAATCTACCATTTAGCAATCGCGACTAATCAAGCTATAATTCCAGCTTGACCTCACCAAAGGCTCGGTAATGAAACCCAACGCTGAACCAACCTGTAAAGTTTGTAAGCAAATCCGAATGTTTTTGTTGTTTGCGGTTCCCATCCTAATGCTGATTGGCACCCGGCCTGATATTGCCGTTCCCTCGATACCCATTGAATTTATTTTCACTAACTTCATTTTTATCGGCTTTATCGCGGTCGTTGCCTGGCGAATTTATGCCGACTATTGGAAAGGCCGCAAAAAATAGCCCTTCCCCTCCTCGCCTGCCGAGTAAAAAAACACTCGGTTCTTGTTGTTTTGAAAACATCCCTATTTTTATTAAAAATTTCCTAAAGTTTCTTTCAGCCCTGCCGATAAGGTTATTGAAAGCGGCAATGTACTGCCGGTTTCGTTACCCAAGCGTGTGACAAGCGCTCGGGTAGCAACTTAACGGTTGCGTCGTATGGCAAGTGTGAGGGGTCGCACTGTCCATGCAGGGTCGTCATGGTTAAAACCATTCACGTGGCCTTCTAAATACACTTTAGGGGCTTAAGTTATGGCTTTATTCATTAATACAAATGTCGCATCTTTAGGTGCGCAGCGATCTCTGGCCACTTCGGGGGCAGAGCTCAAAACCGCGATGGAACGTTTATCTTCGGGTAAAAAGATCAACAGCGCTGCAGATGATGCGGCTGGCTTTGCGATTGCCGAAAGAATGACCGCCCAGATCCGCGGACTCAACATGGCCACCAAGAATGCCAATGACGGGCTTTCTATGCTGGGCGTGATTGAAAACGCAACCAATG
>ERZ1047821.2174-NODE-2174-length-12074-cov-99.989017_pt1 | contig 12074 bp, 10 predicted proteins | sample MGYA00383096_ERZ1047821 | MGnify/ENA primary metagenome ERZ1047821 (study PRJEB29581, sample SAMEA5548366) | metagenome | biome: marine; feature: coastal; material: water | depth 25 m | study: Short-term variability in the microbial, nano- and picoplankton... | reverse complement strand
CTTTTAAAAGAAATACCTTTAAAAGTTGGCGATGAATATTCAGATTCTGCCAGTGATACAATTATTCAATCACTTTTTCAAACTGGACTTTTTTCAGACATTAGTGTTACCAGTAATGAAGGAAATATAAATATTACCTTGGTGGAGAACCCTACTATAAAGTTTTTTGACTTTAACATTGATTCTGGCTCAGGTTTTTCAAATTGGCTTAAAGGTGAAAAATTGCTCCTAAGCACTGAAACACTTAAGGAAGAGCTTGAGACCAATAAACTTTCATCAGGTAATCCTTACACTCAAACAAAACTTGATGAATTTTTACTTCTTCTTAAGTCTAAATATTCTGGCTCAGGTTACTACAATGCCAAAATAAGCCCCAGTATCTCTGTAGATACTCAAAACAGGGTTGGAATTGAACTCAATATCAATCAAGGAGAAAGGGTTAAAATTGAATCATTTAGCATTAGTGGTTCCAACGAAATTCCTTCAGAAAGGCTATTGAAATTATTCAAAATAGGTGAAGCAGACATGGCATTTGTCAACTACTTTACGAACAAAGACTTGTTTACTGAAGCTGAGTTTTCGCAAGGGATAGATTCGATGACAAACGCTTATTTTAATTTAGGTTATTTAGACTTTAAAATTCTGAATGTGGAGACGAAGCTTGGTGATAAAAAAGAAAAAATGTCTTTGTCTATTCAAATATCTGAAGGCATTCAGTACAAACTTGGAAAAATTTCTTTCAATGGTGGTTTAGAGGTTTTTAGTAGAGAAGAACTTGCTGGAACAATAACAACTAATGAAGGAGATATATTTAATCGAAGTACAATTATCAGAGATATTCAAACGCTAACAGATAAATTTGCAGACAAAGGCTTTGCTTTTGTTGATATTAATCCTGTTACAACTGATTTTTTAAATACTGTAAACGTTAACTTTAATATATCTTTAAATAAAAAAACATACATCAACAGAATTACAATTTCTGGCAATACGCGAACACAAGATGCTGTAGTAAGAAGAGAAATTGGAATAGCAGAAGGAGGGTTGTACTCTAGAAGTATTCTCAGGAAATCTATACTCAACTTGAGAAGACTGGGGTATTTTTCTGATGTCCAAATATCAACTTCTGAGGTTGCTGGTATGCCTGACAAAATTAATATTGGAATTTTAGTTACAGAAACACAGACTGGATCAGTAAGCTTTATGATGTCCCATAGCAATAATTATGGAATATCTTTTGGTGCAGGCATTCAAGAAAAAAATATCTTTGGCTCAGGAAATACTCTTAATGCTGATTTCAAAATCTCTGAATCATATAATAAGTTAAGCTTCTATTTTATGAATCCCAACTATAATGATCAAGGCCATAGTGTTAGTTTTGGTGCATTCCGAAGTGAAATAAATGATGATGATGTAGCTATAAACTCATATGAAATTAATACAACTGGTGCAAGTATTGGTTATGGAATTCCACTCTCTGATAATACAAGAGTGAATACTGAATTTGAGTACACAACAAATGAAATTAAATGCAGCTCACTCTTTTCTAGTTCTGGCTACGAATCTAGCCAATGCGCAACCAAGAATAATGACGAATTCAAGCTGAATATTAATTGGAATGAAAATACTTTGAATAATTACTTATATCCTACTTTAGGAGTTAATAACGCACTATCTGCAAGTATCGCTCTTCCTTTAGGGGACTATAGATACTTTAATTTAAGTGCAGATCATACAAGTTATAAACCTGTTAGTGACACAACAACGTTAAAACTTACAGGTAATTTCAATCTATCTAAGGGTTTTAGCGGAAAAGCTCTGCCATTTTACAAAAGAAATTTTGGTGGTGGAAGCGGCTCAGTTAGAGGTTTTGGAAATAAAACACTAGGTCCACTTTACCCAAATGGTAAAGCAAAAGGTGGTGAAATTGCTATCCTTGGAAGTGCAAACTTAATTACTCCAGCATTCTTTGTTGAAAACAATGAAAAAATGAGAATGAGTGCTTTTATTGACGCTGGAAATATATTTGAAAAAAGCTCAAATATCGAAATTGGCGATATAAGAATGTCTGCTGGCTTAGGCTTTGCATATCTTAGCCCAATTGGATCAATTGGAGCATTTATTTCAACACCAATTCTTAAGAAAGATGGTGATACTATTGAAGACTTTGGATTCTCTTTAGGAACCGGCTTTTAGAACCTCTATGAGGGTCTTATTTATATTTTGTTTGAGCACATTTTGCTTCTCAGTCAATGCTGAAAATCTAAAAATTGGTTTCATTGATACTGAAAAAATTATACTTGAGCTGTCTCAATATAAACAGAGTGTAGATGCATTATCACGTGAATTTGAGCCAAAAAAACAAGAGTTATTAAGTTTATTCAAACATATTGAACTTCTTAGAGAGAATATTGAGTCAAATACAAAAACTGGCACTTCAGATACTGATGAAATAGAATTATCCAAGCTTGAAAACTTAGAAGAAAGTTTTGAGAGAGAAACTGAATTTTGGCAGAAGGCAATGAATACTAAAAAATTTAATCTACTTAAAAAAATTGAAATACTAATTAATGAAACAATAAATTCATTTGCTAGAGAGAAAGGTTATGACCTGATTCTCTATGAGAATGTTGCTTTTGTAAGCAATGAAGTCAATATAACTCAACATATAATTGATGAAATTGAAAAGCTTTCACCATGACATTAACTCTTAAAGAAATTGCAGAGCTTGTTGGAGGCTCCATTGAAGGAGACCCTTCTAAATCAATTCATGGTATAGGCGCTTTGGATTCTGCTAACTCGAATCAAATATGCTATGCAGTAAGTGAGAAATACAAAGATTCACTAAAAAACTCTAATGCTGGTGCTTTTATTATTAGTAAAAGTCTTAAACAATTCTGTCATAGAGATGTTGTCTTAGTTGAAAACGTGTATCTTGCTTACTCAATTCTTACTCATAAATTTAAAGTTATTCAAGATATTAATAACTTTAATTATGATCATCAATTCAATTATCCAAACTCAAGTGTTGCTGCAAATAGTGCAATTGGTAAGAACGTAAATATTGGCAAAAGTTCAACCATTGGAGTAAATTGTGTAATTGAGGATAATGTAAGCATTGGATCTAACTCAATAATTGAGTCAAATGTTACGATTCTAAGAGGAAGCCAGATTGGAAATAATTGTGTTATTTCACCCGGTGTAGTCATTGGATCTGAAGGTTTTGGAAATGCAAGAACTTCAGATAAAAAATGGAATACTATTGCTCATTTAGGAAATGTATCAATTGGAAATAATGTTTCAATTGGAGCAAATACAACAATTGACAGAGGTTCTATTTCAGATACAGAAATTCATGATGGTGTAAAAATCGACAACCTTATTCATATAGCACATAATGTTATTATTGGCGAAGATACTGCAATTGCTGCAAAAACCGGTATAGCTGGAACAACAATTATTGGTAAAAGATGCATGATAGGTGGTGCAGTAGGCATAGTTGACCACTTAAAAATAACTGATGATGTTATTATCAATGCCACAAGTACGGTAAATAGAGATATCACTATACCTGGCACTTATACTGGCTTTGTTCCTATCATGCTGCACTCAGAATGGAAAAAGGTAGGAATATGGCTAACAAAACTTGATAAAATTGCCACCTTTATGAAAATTAAATTGAAAAATATTAGGTAACACTATGGAAATGAACATAAACGAGGTTAAAAATTTTCTACCTCATCGATACCCTTTTCTACTCATTGACCGAGTCATTAGTTTTGAATCCGGAAAAAATCTAACTGCTATTAAGAATGTCTCTTTTAATGAGCCGCAATTCACGGGGCACTTTCCTGATCAGCCAATCATGCCGGGTGTTTTAATTATTGAGGCTATGGCACAAGCAACTGGGATACTGGCATTCAAATCAGAAGTAGGTAGACCTGAAGTTGGTCAAATATATATGTTAGTTGGAGTTGATAAAGTTCGCTTTAAAAGAATTGTTGAGCCGGGTGATCAGATTGAAATTTATGCCGAAGTTGTTACAGTCAAAAGAGGTATGTGGAAATTTAACTGCACGGCAAAAGTTGAAGGTGAACTTGTAACATCAGCTGAAATTTTATGTACACAAAAAAAAGCAAATAACTGATTATGCCTATAGATCCCTCAGCTATTGTTGATGAAAGCGCTAAAATTCACAAGAGTGCTGTAATATCAGCGTATGCTCTTATTGGCGCTAACGTTGAAATTGGTGCTGGAACAGTCATTGATTCCCATGCTGTTATTGAAGGCCCCACTAAAATTGGAAAGAATAATCATATCTACTCTTTTGCATCCATTGGAGGAGACCCACAGGATATAACCTATCAAGAAGGTCAAGAGAGCAACCTAGTAATAGGTGATGACAATCTTATAAGAGAATTCTGCACAATTAATCGAGGCACAGAAAAAGAGAATTCTTTAACAAGAATTGGTTCAAATAATATGCTTATGTCCTACGTTCACATTGCCCATGACTGTCAGCTTGGAAACCACATTATCATGTCTAATAATGCCTCTCTTGCTGGTCATGTTAGGATTTCTGATTGGGCTATTCTAGGTGGATTTGCGTTAGTAAAACAGTTTTGCAACATTGGTAGGCATACCTATGCAGGAATGGGGTGCCAAATAAACAAAGATATCCCTGACTACATGGTTGCTTCAGGAATTCATCCAAAGATTAGAAGTATTAACTCTGTAGGAATGAAACGAAGAGGTTTTAGTGCAAGCTCTATTTCATCGGTTAAACGAGCCTTTAAGGTTGTCTATAGAGACTCTCAAGGAAGACTTCTGGATCAAGCACTTAGCGAGCTTGAGGCCTCAGAGTCTGACAGCCCTGAAGTCATGAAATTCGTCGAATGTATCAGGAATTCAAGAGTGGGCATTATGCGTGGCCCAGCAGATGAGTAATTAATTACCATAAATCATGTCCAATTCATTTTTAAGGTCAAGCAGCATTGTGTCTGCAATGACCTTTGTTTCAAGAGTATTAGGGCTCATTAGAGACTTTGTTATTGCAAGGCTGTTTGGTGCCAATGAATTAACTGACGCATTTTTAGTCGCATTTAGAATCCCAAACTTTTTTAGACGTTTGTTTGCTGAAGGTGCTTTTTCTCAAGCCTTTTTGCCAATCTTAGCTGACACCAAAGCAAATCATACTGAAGAAGAAGTTAAGTTAGTAATCAATCACATTGCGACTAAGCTGCTAAGTGTTCTCATGATTATTACCCTTATTGCTGTAATTATTGCGCCTCTTATTATCTTTTTGTTTGCATGGGGATTCTACTTTAAATCTGATGCTATGCAGTTTCAGCTTGCATCAAACATGCTTAGAATAACTTTTCCATACTTATTGCTTATTTCACTAACAGCACTATCAGGATCTATTCTTAATACCTATGATAATTTTACCGTTCCCGCATTTACACCTGTTCTTCTTAACATTTCGTTAATTTTAAGTGCAATTTTCTTATCAAGATATTTATCCACGCCTATTATGGCTTTAGCATGGGGTGTATTAATAGGTGGAATAGCTCAGCTTGCTTTTCAAATCCCCTTCCTAAGAAAAATTAAAAGACTACCAAAATTACAGTTTGGACATCATAAGGCCCTTAGAACCCTTAAAAAAAGAATGTTGCCTGCATTATTTGGTGTTTCGGTCTCTCAAATAAACCTTCTGGTTGACACAATGATCGCATCGACACTGATAGCAGGAAGTGTTTCCTGGCTTTATTATTCAGATAGATTGCTTGAGCTACCATTAGCATTAATTGGAATAGCCCTTGCAACCGTTGCTTTAGCAAAGTTAAGTAATTACCACGCAAAAAAAGACACTAAAAGCTTTGTCGAAACAATTGATAAAGCGCTTATATTAGCAGTCTTATTTGGTATTCCAGCTTGTATTGGATTGGTTTTACTTTCAGAAGAATTGATTGTTACTCTTTTTCAATATGAAGCATTTGATATTAATTCAGCAATCAAAACCTCTTATAGTCTTCAGGCATATGGTTCAGGATTAATGGCGTTTATTGCTATAAAGATCTTTGCGCCCATTTTTTTATCCAGAGGAGACACTAAAACGCCCGTCAAAGCCGGAGTCGTTGCAATGGTTTCAAATATTATTTTGAATCTGATATTGGTGCAATATTATGGGCATGTTGGTCTAGCAGCAGCAACATCTATATCAGCACTATTAAATGCCTTGATACTATACTTTTTTTTAATTAAGCAGTCTATCTACAAGTTACACGTTAATCTATATAAAATGTTGTTTAAAGTGACATTGTCAGTCATTATAATGTCTCTGTATATCACTTATTTTGATTCAAATATTGATGTTTATTATGAGTCCTCACTGATTGAAAGATCATTACTCATAATTAAAACGATAGCTATATCAGTAGCTATATATTTTTTAACACTTTTTATGCTTGGAGTTAGATTAAAAAATTTATGAGCAAAGTTTATTGCGTTAAATTAAATAAAGAATTAGAGGGTTTAGAAAGAGCCCCCTACCCTGGTGAACTTGGAAATAAAATATTAGATTCAGTTTCCAAGGATGCCTGGCGAATGTGGCTCGATCATCAAACAATGCTTATTAATGAAAACAACTTAAATTTATTTGAAGAGTCGTCACAAAGCTATTTAAAGGAACAAATGGAAAAATACTTTTTTTCGGATAATGATCTCGACCAGATTAAGGGCTACACTCCAAAATAATCATGAAAACCGCTGAGATATAATGGCTAATTTATTCATCATAGCTGCTCCTTCTGGTTGTGGAAAGACAACCCTAGTTGATGCATTACTCAAAAAATCAGAAGATTTATATCTGTCAGTAACACACACTACTCGTAAACCTAGAGTTGGTGAAATTGATGGAGTCAATTATCATTTTATTTCAAAAACTGACTTTCAACAAATGGTTAACAATACTGAATTTGTTGAACATGCCGAGGTATTTGGCAATCTGTACGGAAGCTCTCGAGAGAAAATAGAAGAAAACCTTAATAAAAATATTGATGTAATTCTTGAAATAGATTGGCAAGGAGCTCGCCAAGTAAAAAAAAATATGCCTAAGGCAATTGGTATTTTTATCTTGCCTCCTTCAAAAGATTCTTTACTCAAAAGACTTAAAGGGCGTGCTCAGGATGACGATGATACAATCAATAGTAGAATGTCCGACGCTGAAAACCAAATGAAACACTATAACGAATTTGATTATTTAGTTATTAATGATGACTTTGATGAGGCACTATCTAATCTTAAAACTATTATTGATCAACCTAATGAAGATTTTAATAAATCTGAACTAGCACTTGAAAAACAAGTTATAAGACATAAATATCTACTTAAAGAATTGATATAAAGCATTTTTTTGGTATAATTTAGGCCTAATTTATCGCACTAGGAAGGTTAATGAGTGATTTTGCGTTATCGATAAACAATGCATCTAGAGATCTAGAGGTACAAAAGTACCCTCCTATTCTTACTCCAGAAGAGGAATATAACCTAGCCATCGAACTTTTTGAAGACGGCAGTTTGTCTGCGGCTCAAAAGTTAGTTTTAGCTCACATGCGCTTTGTTGCTTTTATTGCTCATGGTTATAAAGGATATGGGCTCGAACACGCAGATTTAATTCAAGAAGGAACGATCGGCCTTATGAAGGCAGTAAAACGCTTTAATCCTCATAAAAAAGTAAGGCTGTCTTCTTTTGCTGTTTACTGGATTCGTGCAGAAATACATGAATATATTTTTAAGAATTGGAAAATTGTCAAAGTTGCAACGACAAAAGCACAAAGAAAACTCTTTTTTAAGCTCAAGCAAGCTAAATCTAATATATTTCAATCTTTAACAAGTGAACAAGCAAAAATAATCGCTGAAGATTTAGGCGTTAGAGAAAAAGATGTTATTGAAATGGAGTCAAGACTCCAACTTAATGATGTTGCATTTGAAGTTAATGATGATGAAGATACCTATACACCTGAGCATTACATATCTGATCCTGGGAAAAATCCAGAGCAATTAGTGGTAAGTCATAAAAGTCAAGAAGACCAACACAACAAGCTTTATCAAGCTCTTTCTTCTTTAGATGAGAGAAGTATCGATATTTTACAAGCTAGGTACTTGAAAGAAGAAAAATCGACCCTACATACTTTAGCAGACAAGTATGGTGTTTCCGCTGAAAGGGTTCGTCAACTTGAAAATAAAGCTATCAAAAAGCTTAAAGAACGTCTAGAAGAGTAAAAACTTTTTTACGACAATTTTTTGTGTAATACCAGGAGAAAACATGGAAATCCGTCCCCTACACGATCGTGTAATCGTTCGAAGAGTAGAAGAAAAGAAAACAACAGCCAGTGGTTTAATTATCCCTGATTCATCTACAGAAAAGCCATCAAGAGGCGAAGTTGTAGCAGCTGGAAATGGCAGAATTAGTACCCAAGGAGATTTAATTCCTTTGGATGTGAAGGTTGGCGATATAGTAATGTTCGGTCAATACTCAGGTGCGGAAATCACTGTAGCAGAAGAAAAGCTTCTTGTGATGAGCGAAGATGAAATTGTTGCAGTAATTGAAGAATAAAGGAGAAATATAATGTCAGCAAAAGACGTAAAATTCGGCTCAGAAGCTAGAGATTTAATGATGTCAGGTGTTAACACGCTTGCAAACGCAGTTAAAGTAACGCTTGGACCAAAAGGAAGAAATGTAGTTATTGATAAATCATTTGGTGCTCCATCAATTACTAAAGATGGTGTATCAGTTGCTCAAGAAATCGAACTTGAAGGTAAGTTTGAAAATATGGGCGCTCAAATGGTTAAAGAAGTTGCATCAAAAACAAATGATATTGCTGGTGACGGAACTACTACAGCAACTGTATTAGCTCAGTCTTTAATTTCAGAAGGTGTTAAGTCAGTCGCAGCAGGAATGAACCCTATGGACCTTAAAAGAGGTATTGATAAGGCTACCGAAGTTGTTGTTGCAGCGTTACAAAAAGCATCTCAACCATGTAAAGATAGCGAAGCAATTGCTCAGGTTGCAACTATTTCAGCAAATTCAGACACATCTGTTGGTGAAATTATTGCTAAAGCAATGGAAAAGGTTGGAAAAGAAGGTGTCATTACAGTTGAAGAAGGCTCAACACTTGAAAACGAACTTGATGTTGTTGAAGGAATGCAGTTTGACCGTGGATATCTTTCTCCATACTTCATAAACAATCAAGAATCTATGACTGCTGATCTAGAGCATCCATATATTTTGCTTCATGATTCTAAAATTGCAAACATTCGTGACTTACTACCTGCATTAGAAGCAGTTCAAAAAGCCGGCAAACCTCTTCTAATAATTGCAGAAGATATTGAAGGTGAAGCTTTAGCAACTCTTGTAGTTAATAACATGCGTGGTATTGTCAAAGTAGCTGCTGTTAAAGCGCCAGGATTTGGTGATCGCCGTAAAGCTATATTAGAAGATATAGCTGTCCTTACTGGAGCTACAGTTATTTCTGAAGAAGTTGGTTTATCACTTGAAGGAGTTACTGAAGAGCATCTTGGTACTGCAAAACGTATTGAGATTGGTAAAGATAACACAACAGTGATTGATGGATCAGGAGCGAAAAAAGCTATTGTAAGTCGTGTTGGTCAAATTAAAACTCAAATAGAAGCTACTAGCTCTGATTACGATAGAGAAAAACTTCAAGAGCGTTTAGCTAAACTCTCTGGTGGTGTTGCAGTAATTAAAGTTGGTGCAGCAACAGAAGTTGAAATGAAAGAGAAAAAAGACCGTGTTGATGATGCACTTCATGCAACTCGCGCTGCTGTTGAAGAAGGTGTTGTTCCAGGTGGTGGTGTTGCATTTGTTAGGGCCATCTCTTCACTTAGCTCACTTAAGGGTGATAACAGCGACCAAGACGTAGGTATTAGTATCTGTAGACGTGCCTTAGAAGAACCATTAAGACAAATTGTTTCAAACGGTGGCGGTGAAGCATCTGTTGTACTAAATGAAGTTTTAAAAGGTAAAGGTAACTTTGGATATAACGCTGCAACTGAAGATTATGGTGATATGCTTAAGATGGGTATCTTAGATCCAACTAAAGTTTCTCGCGCAGCACTTCAGCATGCAGCAAGCATCTCTGGTTTAATGATAACAACTGAAGCAATGATTACTGATAAGCCTCAAGACTCTGCGCCTGCAATGCCTGATATGGGCGGCATGGGTGGCGGTATGCCAGGTATGATGTAAAACAAATTGTTTTATAGTCAAAAGCCCCATTTTTTGGGGCTTTTTTTTGGTATTATGCTTGTCAACTAAAATCATTTCAGAATATGTCTAACTACGACGCATCCTCAATAGAAGTATTAACTGGCCTGGAGCCAGTCAAAAAACGCCCAGGCATGTATACAGACACTGAAAATCCCAATCATCTTGCTCAGGAAGTGGTTGATAATAGTGTTGATGAAGCGGTTTCAGGTTATGCAACTCAAATTAATGTAACGCTGCACAATGATAATTCAATGTCTGTTGAAGATAATGGTAGAGGCATACCAATCGATATTCATCCAAAAGAAGGTACACCTGCGGTCGAAGTTATCCTAACCAAGCTTCATGCTGGAGGTAAATTTTCAAATGACTCTTACCAGTTCTCTGGTGGACTTCATGGCGTTGGTATATCAGTCGTAAACGCCCTATCAAGCTCAATTGAAGTATGGATAAAAAGAGATTCAAAGCATTACTTTATGAAATTTGAATCCAGTGTTAAGTCAAATGATTTAGAGGAGATTGGAGCTGTTGGAAAGCGTAATACAGGAACGCTAATTAAATTTACTCCTGACGCTCAATTTTTTGACTCTGTAAAATTTTCAATAAAGAAATTGAGGCATAATCTTCGTTCTAAAGCTGTCTTGTGTCCAGGCCTTGAAGTTAATTTTAAAAATGAAATAGATGATACTGAAGACAAATGGCTCTTCAATGACGGGATTAAAGATTACCTACAAGCCTCTTTGGATGGTCTTGAATGTATCCCATCAACTCCATTTGTCATTTCTTATAAGACCAAGGAAGAGCAACTAGATTGCGCTTTAACTTGGACTGAAAACACCAGCAATACAACCGCTGAAAGCTTTGTTAACCTGATTCCAACTATTGGTGGTGGAACCCATGTCAATGGTCTAAGATCTGGACTGACTGATGCCCTTAAAGAATTCTGTGAATTTAGAAATCTCATCCCAAAGAATATCAAGTTAACTCCTGATGATGTTTGGCAAAAAATTGCATATGTACTCTCAATAAAGATTTTAGATCCTCAATTTTCCGGACAAACCAAAGAAAGACTTTCATCAAGAGAATGTGCTTCATTTGTTTCAGGAGTTGTTAAAGACTCTTTTAGTTTATGGCTTAACCAGCATACAGATGTAGCTGAAAAAATTGCTGAATTAGCAATCCTTAATGCTCAGTCAAGATTAAAAACTGCAAAAAAAGTTGTTAGAAAGAAAATTGTTAGCGGACCTGCTCTTCCTGGAAAACTTTCAGATTGCACGAGTTCAGATCTTGAGCAAACAGAAGTTTTTTTAGTTGAAGGTGATTCTGCGGGTGGCTCAGCAAAACAAGCAAGAGATAAAGACTACCAAGCAATACTTCCGCTGAGAGGTAAAATTCTTAATACTTGGGAGGTAGATTCGTCTCAAGTTCTTGCCTCTAATGAAATCCATGATATTAGTGTTGCAATTGGCCTCGAGCCCGATAGTAGCGATTTATCTGGATTAAGATATGGAAAGATATGTATTTTGGCTGATGCAGACTCAGATGGCCTTCATATTGCTACATTAATCTGCGCTCTCTTTGTAAAACACTTTCCCAAATTAGTTAGACTAGGGCATGTTTATGTTGCAATGCCCCCGCTCTATAGGATCGATGCTGGTAAGCAAGTCTTTTATGCACTTGATGACAAAGAAAAAAACGCATTTGAAGCAAAACTGATGAAAGAGAATAAACGTCAAAAAATTCAGGTTCAAAGATTTAAAGGGCTTGGTGAAATGAACCCTAAACA
>ERZ1047821.2145-NODE-2145-length-12167-cov-4.496285_pt1 | contig 12167 bp, 12 predicted proteins | sample MGYA00383096_ERZ1047821 | MGnify/ENA primary metagenome ERZ1047821 (study PRJEB29581, sample SAMEA5548366) | metagenome | biome: marine; feature: coastal; material: water | depth 25 m | study: Short-term variability in the microbial, nano- and picoplankton... | reverse complement strand
AAAGTGGTTAAACAATAATCACGATAAGAAAACATTTCTTAACGGCCGCCCAATGGGCGGCCGTTTTTTTTACCACACATACTTTTGGGTATAACTATTGATTACATTTAAACTAGATATACGGGCGCTTCAATAACAGCGTATTAGTTCATGACTTTAGACGATAGCGATAAAATACACCTGTTGAACCGATTTGGTTTTGGAGCTGATGCTGATAGTGTCATAAACTATAGTGCGGTACGGTTCCAAGAACAGCTATTTCCGGAAAAAACAGCAGAAATTAAATGGACCCACGACATGGGCGCGCTTAAAGCACAATCCATCCAAAATATGGTATTGTCAGAAAATGCGCCTTATGAAAAACTTGTGCTGTTCTGGCATCACTATTTCGCTTGTATCATAGATAAGTCAAAGCACGCCATTTTATTCTCTGAGGTTATTCGCAAGCATGCTTTTGGAAACTTTAAAGATTTATTGCTTGGCGTAAGCAAATCCGCAGCCATGCTTCATTTTCTCAACGGAAAGAAGAATAAAGCCGGTTCACCCAACGAAAATTTCGCTAGAGAGCTCTGTGAGATATATACGCTAGGTGAAGGAAACGGATACTCGGAACGGGATGTAAAAGAAATTGCGCGCTGTTTTACCGGCTGGAAATATGATGACACTGGAACGTTTTACCTGCGTGAAAAACAATTTGATTCGGGCATGAAAACCGTATTCGGTAAGTCAGGAAGATACACGGGAGAAGACGTGGTTGAATTGATTCTAAGCAAACCCCAATGCGCAAACTATTTGGCTGAAAAAATATATACCTTCTTTGTAAATAACCGTCTTTCCGAAAAGCACGTTTTTGAAATAAGGGATTGTTTAATGCGTACCAATTATGACTTACAAGAAACCTTCGCATATATAATATCCGTTCCGTGGTTTTATTCCGACCAAAACAAGATGGCCTTGATTAAATCTCCCATTGAATTGATCGTAGGTCTCGGGCGCACCTTTCGTCTTAAAGCAGCAAAAGAAAACAACTGGTTTTTTGTTCAAAAGCTGCTCAACCATGAGTTTTATAAACCCAAAAATGTGAAGGGCTGGCCAATGGGAAGAGCGTGGATAGACAGCAGTTCACTTACCCTTAGAATGCACCTGCCACAGCTCATCTTTGGAACCAACGATATAGATTTTGAAGTAGAGCCAGATTTAGATCAATCACCCGGCAGCAATAAATTTGTATACCTAAAGGACCGTTTAAAGTTTAAAGCTGATTGGAACTACTTCTTAGACAGCTCAAAGAAGGTTTCACCTGAGAAGCTGTGGTTTAATAATAAAGCTTCTGATGTAGCCAACAGCATAATAAAAGGACATAAAGGTGCCATATCAAAAGAGTATGTTTTGGATCTACTAAGTCTTCCGGAATACCAAATGCACTAAGAAATGGACAGGAGAAAATTCTTAAAATATTCAGCCCTTAGCTCAGTTGGATCTGCTTTTGTTCCAAATTTCCTGTTTGGACTTAACGAAAAGCTTGAGGGCTCCAATTTACGTAAGCCTAAGCTCGTGGTAATTCAGCTTACGGGAGGTAACGACGGCCTAAACACGGTTATTCCATTTAGAAACGATCAGTATTATCGTTCTAGACCAACCGTGGCCATTCCTTCCAATGAAATTATACGTCTAGACAACGAATTAGGTTTGAATCCAAAAATGGAAAAATTCAGTCGTCTTTTTAAAGAGGGTTACGTTTCCATTATCAACTCTGTAGGCTATCCCAATCAGAGTAGGTCTCACTTTGCCTCCATGGATATCTGGCACTCTGGTGCAGACGTAAATAAGCAAAGTAAAACAGGGTGGATAGGCAATTATCTTGATGTTTTAGACAAAAAGAGCCATCATGCTTTAGAGATAAATAAGCAGTTGAGTGGAAGTCTAAAGGGTGAAAGCATAAGCGGCATGGCTGTTCAAAATGTGGGGCGTATTCAGCGTATACTTCATGAACATGGAGACCTTCTTGCTCAAGACGAAAAATTTCCAGTAGGCGAAGACAACAATTCCTTTCTCTATCAAAGCTTGATTGACATTAATCAAAGTGCCGATTACATAAAAGAAGCGCACACCATTAAAACCGATAATGTAGATTTCCCAAAAACCAAAATTGGAGAAAAGCTGAGCACAGTGTCTCAACTTATCCGCTCAGGAATAGATACCGAAATCTATTACTTATCTCTAAGGGGATTTGACTCCCATGTGAATCAGCGAAAGTCGCACGATCAGCTATTAGATAGATATTCATCCGCTATATATCATTTTGTAGAAAGCCTTAAAAAGTCCGGGCACTTCAAGGATACGCTCATTCTTACCTTTAGTGAATTTGGGCGGCGTGTTTCAGAAAACGGGTCAAAGGGCACGGACCACGGAAAGGGAAATTCTGTATTCATAATAGGCGAACACCTGAAACAACCCGGAATCTTTAACGACTATGACGATTTAAATAGCTTGGACAACGGTGACATCCCTTTTAAGGTCGATTTCAAAAACATCTATAGCGATATCATCAGCGAGTGGTTTGAAGAAAGTACCAAAGGAATTATTTCTTCACGCTATAAAAGCTTAGAAATCATTTAGCGCATTTATTTGCGTGTGATCCATCACAATACCCATTTGGATTAGACGTTTGGCCGCATTGACACATTGGACGATTTTTCATAATTTTCATCATTTAGTTGTTTAAACAAATATATTGACGTTGATTGCCAAAAGAAATAAGTTACCTAAGGGTAACAGAGAAATACTAGTTACTATATGGTAACCTACAAATCAGAAAAGAACGTCTGTCACGTAAAGGATTTCACCAGGGTGTTAGGTGGTAAATGGAAGCTGCCCATCATCAATACGTTGAGGAAGAACGGTAACATTAGGTTCGGTAAACTTCATCTTCTTACAGAAGGCATTTCGCGTAAAGTGTTAACACAGCAGCTGAGAGAACTTGAAGCAGACGGTTTACTAGTTAGAACTGAATATAACGAGGTTCCGCGAAGAGTTGAATATGCTCTATCTCCTTCTTCGGAAAAACTGTGCCCAGTGTTTCATGCGATTGAACAGTGGAATACCCTTTCGTAAATAAACGCGTTAGTATTACATGGAAGATTTTATAACAGACCTGTTTATGAGGTGCGTCTACATCCTTCAAGTAATTGGAGGGTCACCTGGTGAATTCGGCTACGGCTACTACGTAGCGAATATTCTTGTTTTTGTGGTATTACAGCCCGGCTTAATACTTCTTTTCTTTATTCTGTGGAGAAGAGAACGAAGACTCAGAAGAAGACGATCTATTTAATCGTATAGGCAAGACCTACGCCCAAAACAGACCTACGCTGCCATGCGTCTATCTGATCTAAATCACGATTAAATTGCACATGGGCGTTGATTGAAAAGGCTTCTTTTATCTTATAAAGAGCTATTACATCTACCGCAACATCTGTCTCCAAGATGGAAGCGGCATAGTTGTAAAAGATGTCTGATTTAGCCGTTATGCTCAAGTGATCTGTAACGGACTGTGTATAGTTTAGTGTGATTTTTGCACCGGCCTCCAATCGCCAAACAGCACCCGAATCCACACCAAAAGCGCCTTTATTGCGTAGGTCTTCATCCCAGACTGCTGTGCTTTTTCCTGCCAATGGAGACACATATACCTGCCAATAATCATAAGAAGTATTTCCAAGTCCTAGAGAAAACTGACCATAAACCGGCGCACCAAAAGAGGAAATCGGAGTAAATGATGTGTCGCCGGCGGCATAACCTAGAGAAAACTGTGAACGCAAATTCATCTGACTTGAAAAGTTCCATTCAGAAGTTTTTGGCGACCCTGTTACAGTAGTGGTAAACTCTACCTTGTCTGCGTTTTTAGTTAATAGACCGGCTTGTCGGCTCACCCCGTAATTCCCCTCCAGCAGATGAACCGTAGTCCAATTTGAGCCTTTTCTTGCCCAATTCTCTCTGATCAATAAGCTCATGTTGGAACTGTTTTCCCCTCCAGCATTCCAATTGTTAAGTTCCGTAAACGCTCCTGAGGCACTATAAATAGCTGTCCGAACAAAGGCGTAAGTAGTGTCCGATTTTTGAGCTAAAACAGCGGTATTTGAAAAGAGTATAAACGCAAGGAAGTAGATGCGCACATTTTTCATGAAAGACGTTCTTTTTTACTTCTTCTTAAATGCATTGATGGCATCCTTGGCTTCTTTACCTAAAATCAACGCTCCGCTAATGGCTGCACGCTTAGCAAGTAACTCATCCCAATGTTCTGTTCCTTCCCAAAACACCTTCTTTAAGCCTTGCATGGCCGGAACAGACTTGGTGGACAACCTATTAACTAATTCATCAATGGCGGTATCCATTTCCTCTACAGTGGCAAAAATATCATTGTATAAGCCTCGCTGACAAGCCCAATCCGCACTGCGCCACTCGGTTGCATTGATTGCCAAATCGGACATTCCAGCTAATCCAAGTTTTCGTTCCACAGCCGGGCCTACAACAAAAGGACCAATCCCAACAGCTAATTCACTCAGCTTCACTGCCGCGTGTGTGGTTGCATAACAATAGTCCACAGAAGACGCAAGGCCCACGCCACCGCCTACTGCTTTTCCTTGAACGCGTCCAATAATTAACTTAGGGCATTTGCGCATGGCGTTTATCACATTAGCAAATCCGCAAAAAAACACGTTTCCTGTTTCCAAATCCTCTATAGAAATGAGCTCATCAAAACTAGCTCCGGCACAAAAGGCGCGATCACCCGCGCTCTTTAAAACAATGATTTTGACAGCGCCGTTTTCACCCAATTCTGTGATTGTATTCGCCAATTGTGCCAGGACCTTGCCCGGCAAAGAATTGGACAGTGGGTGAAAAAATTCAACTGTTGCTAAACCGCGGTTATCAATATTGACGTTGACGCCGCCTTGGTGTACTGCTTCATTCATAGGTTACAGTATTTGGGTGTTGTATTCTCTGGAATATTCAATTTTTACAAGCATGCTGTGGTAAGTTGAATACCATTGCCTTCCGCTGTTTATAGCGACTTTGTGGCGGGGATTAGCGCGCCATTCATTTACTGCCTCCATGCTCTTCTGCCAATAGCTGAATATATTGGCGTACTGTGCGCCTGGGAACCGCTCAAAATTCATTAGCTCTGGTCTAACTTCTTTACCATGGTCAAAATGGTCGTGACTGCAACAACCTCGTCCTCGTTGTCATAAACCTCAACATAATATTTCACTATCCCTTTGGCCACATCATCTTCACTCCGTTTTTCTTGGTCAATCTTTTCCTTAACGGTCAATTTTACGCCAATGGTTGTGCCTGGGTAAACAGGTTTGGTGAATCGGCATTCGTCAATTCCATAGTTCAATAATACCGGGCCTTTTTTTGCTTCCACAAACAATCCAGCCGCCTTACTCAAGATGAAATATCCGTGTGCGACCCGGCCTTCAAAGATGGTGCCTTCAAGACTGGTTGCGTCCATATGAGCGTAGAAATTGTCGCCGCTAACATTCGCGAAATTTGTAATATCCGTCTCTGTCACCGTGTGTTTCGCTGTATACACTGTGGCCCCCACTTCCAATTCTTCAAAATGCTGACGGAAAACATGCGGCATAGCCTCTGGGCGAGACGCCCCAGGCTGGTATTGTTGAGTTATAGCTGTGATATCATCTGGATGACCCTGTATAGCTGTTCGGTGTAAATAGTGCAAAATACCGCGCTTACCTCCCATCTCTTCACCGCCACCGGCACGTCCAGGACCACCGTGCTTCATCAATGGCATAGGCGAACCGTGACCGGTACTTTCTTTGGCCATCTTTTCGTTGATGATATGGATACGTCCATTGTAGGCGGCGGCTTCCGAAGTAAATGCTACAATATCAGAGGTGTTCTTGCTCACAAAAGAGGTGACCAGAGAACCACGACCCATTGCTGTCAATTGAACGGCTTCATCTATTGTTTTATAGGGCATCAATGTGCTCACAGGACCAAAAGGCTCTATTTCGTGCACCTTGGTGTTGCTAAACGGGTCCGAATTCACGAAAAGCTTTGGGCTGTAAAAGGCACCGGACCCAGTGGCTCCAACAAGGTTTAGTTCTGGGTTGAATACCAACTCCTGTTCCGCCATCAACTTATTCATTTCAGCCTCAACGCGTCCAACCTGATCATGTGTCGCCAATGCGCCCATCCGTACACCTTCGGCCTGCGGGTCACCTATAACTGTTTTTTGTAATCGAGAAATAACAGCTTGCTGTACAGACGAAAGAAGGTGTTCAGGAACCATTGCACGCCGGATAGCTGTACATTTTTGACCCGACTTCACCGTCATTTCATTGGCTAGTTCGCGCACAAAAAGCGCAAATTCAGGGTCCTCTGGCTTCACATCTGGTCCCATCACCGCTGCATTGAGGCTGTCTGCCTCCAAATTAAACGGCACCGAGCGCTCATTCAAGTGGGGAAGGCCCCTTAGACTTTGACCTGTAGCTGCAGAACCAGTGAACGTAATTATATCTTGAAAATCAACGTGTTCTAGAATTCCCCGACCTTTGCCGCTCACTAATTGCAAGGAGCCTTCTGGTAATATCTTGCTCTCTATTATGGCTTTTACCATAACTTCCGTTAGATAGGAAGTGTATTCTGATGGTTTGACTACAGCAGGAACGCCTGCCATGAGATTCACTGCTATTTTCTCTAGCATTCCCCAAATGGGGAAATTAAAAGCGTTTATGTGTACTGCAACTCCGTGCCTTGGCACCATAATGTGGTGCCCAACAAAGGTACCTTCCTTGGATAAACGTGCTAATTCACCATCAACATAATAGGGAAGATCTGGAAATTGCCGCCTAAGAGACGCGTTTGCAAAAAGATTGCCTATACCTCCTTCTATGTCAATCCAACTATCAACCTTAGTAGCACCTGTGGCCCAACTCACATCATAAAACTGACGCTTAATAGAGGTTAATTGTAGCGCCAACGCTTTTAGCATTCGTCCACGCTCTTGAAAGGTCATTGCACGTAAGGCAGGACCGCCAACACTACGCGCATAATCTAAAATAGACTTGTAGTCTAATCCTTCTGAGCTCACCGTGGCAAATTCCGCCCCCGTAATGGCATGACGGGCAGTGTATTCGCTACCGCTTCCCGTCTCCCAATTACCAAGGATGTAATTTTTAACTGTGTTCATCTATTTATGTGTTTGATAGGTTCCTGTATGTTCTGGTCTGTTGGGTTCCAGTTCGGTGAGTGGCTTCACCTCTCTGAGGGTATCTTGGCATTGCTTAGGAAGCTCCATATATAACTTTGTTCCCTCTGTTTTCCATGCTAACATTTCATCACTAACCTGCTTGACCACTTTTCCTGGGTTGCCCACAAAAACGCTTCGCGGAGGTATCACCGTGTTCTGAGGCACAAAAGACAATGCGCCAACTATAGAACCTTCGCCAATAACAACATTGTCCATGACTACAGCGTTCATTCCTATAAGCACGTTCTCGCCCAAGGTTCCACCGTGAATAATAGCTCCGTGACCCACGTGCGCCATTTTCTTTAGTCGAGTCTCCGTTTTTGGAAACATATGTACCGTGCAATTCTCTTGTACGTTCACGCCTTCCTCTAAAACAATTCTTCCCCAATCTCCACGCAACACCGCTCCAGGACCAATATAACAATCAGCACCAACAATTACGTCTCCAGTTATATTGGCTTGGGGATGGACAAACGCCGACGAGTGAACGACCGGAATAAATTCAAGGAATTGGTAAATAGCCATCTTAAACGCGTTCTAAAATAGTAGCGTAGCCTTGTCCTACACCTATACACATGCTGACCAAGGCATATTTCTTTCCTGAGGCCCGTAGCTCCAACGCTGCAGAGTGTAATATTCGTCCGCCTGTTACTCCAAGAGGGTGCCCTAAAGCGATCGCACCTCCGTTTGGGTTAATACGGCTGTCATTATCAGCCAAGCCCAGCTCTCGTGTACAAGCCAACACTTGTGCAGCAAAAGCCTCATTGAGTTCAATAATATCCATATCATCCAAGGTGAGGCCGACTTTGTATAGCGCCTTCTTTGAGGCTTCCACAGGACCAATACCCATTATACGCGGCTCAACACCAGCAACCGCAGAGCCAACAACTCGCGCTAAAGGCTTTAGTTGATGTTTCTTAACAGCGTCGCCGCTAGCAATCAATAAAGCTACCGATCCGTCATTAAGACCTGAACTGTTTCCAGCTGTTACAGAACCGTCTTTTTTAAATGCAGCACGCAAGCCTGCCAATCCTTCCTTTGTGGTGTTAGGCTTCACAAATTCATCTTCCGCAAAAATTATTGGGTCCTTCTTGCGTTGAGGTATTTCAACCTCCATTCTTTCAAGGTCAAGTCTTCCCGTTTCATTGGCGCGTGTGGCTTTCTGCTGTGACCATAATGCAAAAGCATCTTGATCTTCGCGGCTAATACCAAATTGCTCGACCAGGTTTTCTGCTGTTTCACCCATGGCGTGTGTACCGTAAAGTGCTTTCATTTTTGGATTGACAAAACGCCACCCGAATGAGCTATCGTACATTTTACTATCTGTTCCATACGCACTTTGTGACTTGGAAATCACATAGGGCCCTCTACTCATGTTTTCTACGCCTCCGGCGATGAAAAGATCTCCGTCCCCTGCCTTTATTGCGCGATGAGCATGAATAACCGCACTCATTCCTGATGCGCATAGGCGATTTACCGTTTCACCCGGCACACTCCAAGGGAGCCCTGCAAGAAGCGCCGCCATGCGAGCAACATTACGATTGTCCTCACCTGCTTGATTCGCACAGCCCAGAATAACATCGTCAATAGCAGAGCCATCCAAATCTGGGTTCTTATCCATGAGTTTGGCAATTGTCATAGCCGCCAAATCATCCGTGCGAATCGCCGCGAGGGTGCCTTTAAATTTTCCAATAGGTGTTCTCACACCGTCTACAATATAGGTTTCTTTCATAGGTTCCATTCTTTGGACGTACGATATACCGTTCCCTTAAACCACGCCACTCGTTCACCTGAAGTATTGGTAATGTCTATTTGATAAATAGCTGTTTTATGTGTTTCGCTTATAAGCGATGCACTCGCCCTTATGACATCACCGGCCAGCACTTTTTCAATGTGATGAATACTCGTCTCAATAGATAAACTCTGTTTGCCGCCTCCGTTGGAAGCAAAGGCAAGAGCAGAGTCTGCCAAGGAATACGTAATTCCGCCGTGGGCAATATTAAACCCGTTAATCATTTCATTGCGTACAGTCATCTCAAGCACTGCCGAACCTGCCTTATTTGACACCACCTGAATGCCTAACCACTGACTGAACGCGTCATTTTTCATCATGTGGTTTACGATTTGTCTTGATTTTTCCATTAAGCGTCGCTTTCTGTCTTGTCTTGAAGCACAGCCATTTCCATGGCCTCTACTGCACAGTCTAAAAGAAATAAAATATTCCCGGCCGCCTCATTGCTCATGGCATTGTTTTCAGCAACATATAGATAGAGTTCGCTAAGCGTGTTGGGAGAGCTGCTTATTTTAATAAGAGATTCAAGGTCCAGCCCGTTTTCTTCCTGGAAACTTTCATAAACCTCCATTCTTGATTCAATGATTCCGGCCCACTTTTCCTCACTTAACATGGTAGCGCGCCACCCCATCTTCTGAAAAGACCACTTTAAAACAAGGATGGCCTTGAGCATCCAGGAGTGAGCGCCTTCATCCATGCCCCCGTCTGCTTCCATTAATGTTCCTAAGACGAACGGCTGACTGTCAAGAAAATCGTTAAAGTTATGCTGATAAAGTTCAGAGGCCCATCCTTCAACCTCAAGCATGCTCTCTTTCAAAGAGATTGCTCCGTCTGCTTTAGCTGTATTCATGCTAACGAATTTAAGGAATAAAAATGCCCCAAGCACGAGGCTCAGGGCATTCCAACTAACACATCAAAATATGATAACTCATATTTTATAATAATCGCTTATACAGAATCTTCTTGGCGGTTTAATAACATCTACGAATTGATAAACAAACGCTTCGTTACACGTGATAGGTTCTGCAAATTGATTACCAACCTAAGATAAACTAGATATTGTAAAATATAGACTCTTTTGCAAAAAGATTCGCTAATCTCTTATAGACATTTGTCCAACTTGGGATTTAAGACTCTTTTATCATGATGCGGTGAGGAATGCCGTCTTCAAGAAAATCTTCTCCCTGGCTCTCGTAACCCTGAGATTTATACCAATTTAAAAGGTAAGACTGAGCCATTATTTTAATCGTCCCAGTATGATCCAAAGCATACAACGCTTCTTCAGAACGACGCATTAGCTCTTTGCCTAACACACCTCCGCGCATTGATTTTGCCACAATAACCCTTCCTATAGAAGCTTCGTTGTAATATATTCCAGGAGGAATGATTCGTGTACATGCCACAAATTCACCGTTTTGCTCTGCCCACAAATGAAGGCATTTGTCATCATAACCGTCTGCATCTAAGTATACGCAGTCTTGCTCTACAACAAACACTTCCGAACGTAACCGAAGTATACCGTATAGCTCTAGATTAGTTAGATCTTCGAACAGCTTAAGTTTCCAGTGCATGAACAGACTTTTTATTATTCGTAATTGTTTGAAGTGACAACGAGATTAAAAATAGCGCCCCCAAAACCGTTGTAATAGACCCGGCTATACTTGTTTGAAGGAGCCTGCTGAGTCCATATCCACCAAAGGCACCAATTAATCCAAAAACCGCACTTAAAACTAGCAACAACTTCAATTTTCTTACAAACAAATACGCGCTTGCAGCAGGAGCTACCAATAACGCTACAACCAGAATAGCTCCTACGCTTTCAAAGCTAACTACCGTTGCAAGACTTACCATAGACATTAAACTTAAATTCCAGAGCCCCGCTGAAATCCCAAGAACCATAGCAAAGTCTTCATTAAAACTAGTCATCTTAAGCCCCTTATATCCAATTATAACATAGAGCAGAACGGCAAAAAAAAGGATGCCTGAAGACCAAAGCGCAATAGGCCCATAGGAGACTCCGTCCAATATCCATAGGTTAAAAGGTACAAATGCTATTTCTCCATAAAGAACACACTCTTGGTCCAAGTCTACGCTGTCACTCCAAAAAGTAATAAGGACTACACCTAAGGCAAAAAGGGTGGTAAAAGTCATCCCAATACTCGCATCACTCTGCACGCGAAGTTTTTTTCTTAGCATCTCGATAATTACTGTCGCACCAACACCCACTATAGCTGCTCCGAGAAACATCCATAGGCTCGCTCTGCTTTGGCTAAGCCAATACGCAATTGCTATTCCCGGTAAAACCGCATGCGATATAGCATCACCAACCATAGTCATCTTGCGCAGAACTAGAAATACTCCAAGCAACGCGCATGAAACAGCGATCAAAGACGCTACAAGTACTATGGATAATGATGGGCTCACCTACTTAAACGCTCGGCCAAAGGGAGTCGATAACTAATGCCTGCCCCGGCAATGAAGCCCGTAGTTGCGTTGCGTGTGCCTGTTATTTCTGATATATCATACCCTGCATAAATATCAAGCTGCAAATCATTGGATAGAAGTTTGGTGATGCCGCCGTCTATGAATGGAGTATGAAAAAGTTGCATTTGTACCAACTCCCAGTTGGTAAAATATTCCAAGTATACTCCCCAATCGTTTCCAAGATCATAGCCTGCAGCTAATGAAAACATTCCCTCGTTGATATAGCCACTAGTTCCGTTTAAAGCGCCAGAAACACCAATATTGGTTGCAAGGCCGAACTTAGAGGTGATGCCTTTTTCTAGCATTAATCGCTGTTCGTGAAATACAGTATTCGCTTGAGTGACTGCGCGATAATCGCCAAAGGCCACCTGAGGTAAACTCACGTGACTAAGCCACGTTGTCTGTGGCGTTCTATCGCTTTCTTCCAACAAATTATACTTAAAGCCAATGGTCAGTGGACTAACTCCTGTGTTTCGATATGTATCAACACAAGGTGATGGATTATAAACTCTTTCCGTATTCGAATTAATTACACTACGAACCTCAAATCGTCTGTTTATACCAAACCGCAACACCTGCTCAACCTGATGAATGTCTATAGTTTTACCCCCAGTCAAGAGG
>ERZ1047821.2134-NODE-2134-length-12192-cov-4.327264_pt1 | contig 12192 bp, 10 predicted proteins | sample MGYA00383096_ERZ1047821 | MGnify/ENA primary metagenome ERZ1047821 (study PRJEB29581, sample SAMEA5548366) | metagenome | biome: marine; feature: coastal; material: water | depth 25 m | study: Short-term variability in the microbial, nano- and picoplankton... | reverse complement strand
AAGGAAGCTTGGAATAAACAAATCAAACAAATAAAAATTAATGATAAAGGCGAGTTACCTGCTGAGCTTGGAGGATTTTCCTTATGATAGCTAATTCTCATATTCCTGTAATGCTAAAAGAAGCGATTGAAGGTTTATCTATAAAGCCTGATGGATCTTATTTAGATTGTACTTATGGTAGAGGAGGGCATTCTAAAGAAATATTAAAACTTCTTGGCAATAAAGGAAGATTAATAGCTTTAGATAAAGATTTAAATGCAATTGATGCAGGAAAAGAAATAAAAGATAAAAGATTTGAAATAGAACATTCTGCTTTTTCAGAAATGGACAAAATTTTAAAAAAAAAAATATTAAAAAACTGGATGGAATATTAATGGATTTAGGCATTTCATCTCCACAGATCGACGAAGCCAAAAGAGGATTTAGTTTTAAATCTAATGCATTTTTAGACATGAGAATGGATCAAACTAAAGGTATTACTGCTTCAGAAGTTATAAATACTTATAAAGATAAAGATTTGATAAATATTCTTAAAACTTATGGAGAAGAGAGGTTTGCTAAAAAGATTGTTAAAGCAATTATTGAGTATCGGGAAAATAAAGGACCAATAAAAAATACATTAGAGCTAGCAGAGTTAATTAAAAAAACAATTCCAATAAAATATTTAAAAAAGGATCCTGCAACAAAAACATTTCAAGCTTTAAGAATTTTAGTTAATAAAGAAATAGAAGAGTTAGAGAACGCTCTTCCAATAGCTTTTAAATATTTGAAACCGCAGGGTCGATTAGTAGTAATAAGTTTTCATTCATTAGAAGATCGAATTGTAAAAAATTACACTAAACTTCAAATGAAGACTGACTTCATACCAAAAAATATTCCTATTAAATTATCAGAAATAAAATTAGCCCCTTTTAAGGTTGTTCAAAAAATGATTACTCCAACTCCAGAAGAGATTAAACAGAATCCAAGATCTAGAAGTGCAAAATTGAGGGTAATTGAAAAAGTAATGGAGACAAAATGAAGTTAAATTTAATTTTGTTTGTTGTGTTAATTATTTTTGCTTTAACTACAGTTAATTTTAAGCATCAAACTAAAAATAATTATGCGAAATTAAATGAAGAAAATAAGAAAACTCTAGATTTAAAAGATCAGCAAACAATGCTAAGAATTGAAGAGTCATCTGAATCAAGAATTGAAATAATTGAAAAAACTGCGAAGCATAAATTAAATATGCATATTCCAAATAAAAAAGAAAGAAAAGTGATTATTAAATGATTAAAATTAAATCTAGAAAAGAATATTTCGAATTATCAAGAGCTAGAAGACGAATAGTTTTAATAGTTACACTTGGAATATTTATTATTTTATTTGCACAAGCAGTTAAATTGGCAATTTTTGAAAATAATAAGCTTCAAAAAGAATTAAGACAGAGGCAACATAGAGAATTAGATTTGTATCCCTATAGGGGTAAGATTTTAGATCGTCATGGTTCGCTTTTAGCTGAAAGCACTCCTGTCTATTCAATAATAGGAGACGCAGCAAGAATAAATTTTAAAAATATAGAGCAAAAAAAGCAATTAGCTCATTTGCTTAAATTGAGAATAGTTGATTTAGATAAAAAACTTAAAAATAAGAAGAGAAGAGCTGTTCGACTTAAAAAAAATATTGCACCTAATACTAAAATTAAAATTATGGAACTTAAAATTAATGGTATTAGTTCAAATAAAATATATAAGAGATTTTATCCTGAAAATGGACCAGTTGCTCATGTTGTAGGATTCACAGGAAGTGATGGTAAAGGACAAGAGGGAATAGAGAAAATAATGAATAAAACTCTTGCGGGAGAAAAAGGAAGAAAAATTAATCTTATAGATAATAAATATACTGATGGAAAACGTACCCCTAGAGTTATCGGTCAATTTCAATCTATTAAGTTACCAAAAGATGGAAAAGATATTAAATTAACGATTGATTTGAGATTGCAAAATGAGACCTATAATGCTCTTAAAAAAGCTGTAGAAAAACATGAAGCAGTATCGGGCTCAGCTGTTTTATTAGATGCAAAAACAGGTGAAATCCTAGTAATGACTAATTACCCTTCTTTTAATCCTAATGGTTATAACAAAGTCGGTGAATTTATTAAAAATCGCGTAGTAACTGATGTATTTGAGCCAGGTTCTACAATGAAGCCTATTAGTATTGCCGCTGTTTTAGAAAAAAATATTGTAAATAAAAATACTTTGATTGATACAGGGGAAGGCCCTTATAAATATGAAGGTAAATTCATACGTGATACAAAAGTGCATGGTGTGATAGCTGTAAAAGATGTAATTAAAGTATCTTCGAATATCGGTTCGGCTAAGATTAGTCAAAAAATTAGCTCAATTAACTTAGCCACAATGTATAAAAAATTTGGGTATGGAAAAAAAACAGGTATTAATTTTCCTGGAGAGGTAAGTGGAGTTTTAAGAAAGCATACAAAATGGAGAAAAATAGATCATTCACGTGTAAGTTATGGCTATGGTATGAATTCAACCCTTATTCAATCTGCTCAAGCTTATACAGTTTTTGCTAATAAAGGAAAATTAAAGCCAATATCTTTAATTAAAGGGAAAGATGAAAAAATAAGTAAAAGAGTTTTGTCGCATAAGACAACAAAAGAAATTTTAGCTATGCTTGAATCTGTAACTGATAATGATGGAGGAACAGCTCCTAAAGCCAGAGTCTATGGTTATCGAGTGGCTGGAAAGACGGGTACAACAAAGAAAACAGATCCAATAAATGGAGGTTATTTGAAAGATAAATATATAAGTTCTTTTGTTGGTTTGGGTCCAGTAACAAATCCAAGATTTGTAATGGCGGTTGTGATTGATGAACCTTTGAAAAAAAGAGGCTACTCTGGAGGCACATCTGCAGGGCCAGTTTTTAGTAAAGTTATGGCAAAAGCATTTGAATGGTATAGCGTTGATGCAGATGGATTAGAATTAGAAGAAATACAAAATAAAAAAGAGGTTTATGCTGATAAGAGAAAATTATGAGCGATTCACTAAAAAAGCTATTAACTGAGTTTAAATATTTAGAGCAAAATAGTTTAAATGTTAAAAATAACTCAATTTTTTTAGCATATCCGGGTGAAAGTGATGATGGAAGAAAGTATATTGGTGAAGCTATAAAGAATGGAGCTGGTGCAATAATATATGATCCTTCAGGTTTTAAATGGAATAGTCAATGGGATTTACCAAATTTACCAATTAAGAATTTAAAAAATAATGTTTCTAATATTGCAAGTGAATTTTATAATAATCCATCTCAGAAGATAAATTTAATAGGTGTAACAGGCACTAATGGTAAAACTTCAAGTGTATATTGGATAACCCAATGTCTTGAAAGTCTCAAAAGAAAAGCTACTATGGTTAGTACGATCGGTTATGGTTTCGTTGACCACTTAAAACCAAGTGTAAACACAACTCCTGATGCAATTAAAATTCAAAGCATAATAAATGATTTTATTCTTAGCAAAGTTCAAGATGTATGTATTGAAGTATCTTCTCATGGAATAGATCAAGGTAGAGTATCTGGAGTTGATTTTGATGTTAGATTATTTACAAATCTTTCTAGGGATCATCTTGATTATCATGATTCTATAGAAAGTTATGCGAACATAAAAAAAGATTTTTTATTGGATGCCAAGAAGGGTTATTTAGTTATAAATACAGATGATCAGTTAGGTAAAATAATTTTTGAAGAATCGAAATTAAATAAATCTCAAAAAATATCTTTTGGCATAGAAAATAAAGCTACGTTTCAAGCAAAAAATATTATTTCAGAAAATCAAGAAACAAAATTTGATTTAATTTATCAAGACAAGATTTATAAAATTGAAGCTTCTGTGGAAGGAATATATAACATTTATAATATTTTAGGTGTAATTGGCACTTTAGTTTCTTTAGGCTATCAAATAGAAGATATTAACCCAATATTAAAAATTTTAAATCCAGTGCCAGGAAGATCTGAAATATTAAAAACTAATATAGAAAGATGCCCTAAAGTTATTATAGATTATGCTCATACTCCTGATGCATTAAAAAATATTTTAAATTCTTTAAAGAAATTAACATATAAAAATTTAAAAATTGTTTTTGGTTGTGGAGGTAATAGAGATAAGGGAAAAAGAAAAGAAATGGCAATTATTGCTAATCAGTACGCGGATTGTGTAATTGTAACTTCTGATAATCCAAGAAATGAAGAGCCAATGGATATAATTAATGACATTTGTCAGAATTTAATTATTCCATATTTAGTAATAGAAAATAGAGATGATGCAATTAAAGAAGTTATAAAAAAAGCTGATATTAATGATTTAATTCTTATTGCTGGAAAGGGTCATGAAACATATCAAGAGATAAAAGGGGCTAGAAAAAATTTTTCAGATAAATTAATAGCAGAAAAATATCTAAATAAATTTTTTGGAGTAAAAAATTAATATTACATTAAAAAAGATTATAGAGATTACAAAAGGTTCTTATTTGGGTCAAAAGGAGTCTTTAGAAAATGAAATTTCTTCTATTACAATAGATTCAAGAACTTCAAAAAAAGCCGATCTATATATTGCAATAATAGGAAAAAATCATGATGGTAATCAATTTACTCAAGAAGTTCTAGATAATGGTATTAAATTTGCTATCGTTTCTGATTCTGCATTTCATTCAGAAAGAACTATATTGGTAGAAAATGGTAAAAAAGCATTAGCAGATATTGCTTCATACTTCAGAGATCATATTAAACCTAAAGTAATTGCAATTACAGGAAGCAATGGAAAAACTTCAACAAAAGAAGTGCTTGTTTCAATTATGAGTAATTATTTAGATCGTAATCAATTGTTATTTACAGCAGGTAATTTTAATAATGATATTGGATTACCACTTACGCTTATTAATCTTGAGAAAACTCATACTCATGTTGTATTAGAGTTAGGTATGAATCACGCTGGAGAAATTGCTGAACTTACAAAAATTGCGAAACCTCATATTGGTTTAATTACTAATATTGGCGAAGCTCATATTCAAAATTTTGATTCTAAAGATAATATTGCTGAAGCAAAAAAAGAACTTTTCAATAATTCAGATCAATTGGAGATTTCCATATTACCTAGAGATGATTATTATTATGAATTTTTAGCTAAAGATAAAAAAGATTTAAAAGAAATAACATTTGGTTTTACACAGGAAGCAACTATAAACTGTAAAGTATTAAACGATCAAACAATAACAATCTTTACTCCAGAGGAAAGTTTTGATGTCAAAATAAATTTATTAGGTAAACATAATATAAAAAATATTCTTGCTGCATGTGCTTGTAGTTATGCTTTAAATATACCTGGAAATGTAATAAAAAAAGGTATAGAGCTAATTAAACCATATACTGGAAGACTTGAGATTATTAATGGATTAGGTGGATCAGTCGTTATCAATGATAGTTACAACTCTAATCCAACTTCGATGAAGGAAGCTGTAGATGTTTTAAGATCAATGCAAGGAAAAAAAATATTAATCATTGGGGATATGGCTGAACTTGGAGATGATACAAATAAGTATCATCAAGAATTAGGAGATTATATTAAAAAGGCCCAAATAGATTTTACTTTAGCTGTTGGAAGACATACAAAAATAACTATGCAACAATTAGATAAAAATGCATTTTGGTTTGATACAAAAGATAATCTTTTAAAGAAACTTTTAAAGATAATTGATCATAAATCAATTATATTAATTAAAGGTTCTCGTTTTATGAAAATGGAAGAAGTTGTGAGTAAAATTATTTGATAGGAAATAAAAGATGTTATTAGAATTATTTAGATGGTTGTCGACAGATATTCCGGGTTTTAATGTATTCAACTATATTTCTCTTAGAGCAGTTTTAGCTATTATTACTTCGTTATTAATTTCTTTTTGTTTTGGTGGTTGGTTTATTAAAAAACTAGGAGAATATAGTCTTGGTCAATATATTAGAAATGACGGCCCAGAAGACCACCTTATTAAATCTGGAACCCCAACAATGGGAGGAGGATTAATATTAATTTCAATTATTATTTCTACATTATTATGGGCAGATTTAAGTAATTCTTACGTATGGCTTCTACTTATTGTTACGACTTCTTTTGGATTGATAGGGCTAATTGATGATATTAGTAAGATTAAAAAGAAAGAAGCGGACGGGCTTACGGCTATTCAAAAAATTATACTTCAATCTATTGTCGGTTTAGGCGTAGCATTTTATTTGTTTAATTCAGCCACAACTCCTCAAGAAACAGAATTATTAATTCCATTTTTTAAAGATTTAAGTTTACCGATGGGAGCACTATTTTTTATTGTTTTTAGTTATTTAGTTATAGTTGGAAGTAGCAATGCGGTTAATTTAACAGATGGTCTTGATGGATTAGCTATTATGCCAGCTGTTATGGTGATAAGCGCATTGGGAGTCTTTGCTTACGTTGAAGGCAATACAATTTTTTCAAATTATCTTGATATTCCATATATACAGGGTGCAGGTGAGTTAACTGTATTTTGTGCGGCATTAGCTGGTGCCGGTTTAGGTTTTCTTTGGTTTAATGCATATCCTGCAGAAGTTTTTATGGGGGATTTAGGCTCATTGTCAATAGGAGCTGCAATGGGCACATTAGCAGTGGTTGTAAGACAAGAAATTGTTTTAATGATTATGGCTGGAATTTTTGTGATTGAAACAATTTCAGTAGCAATACAGGTGACTTATTTTAGATATACAAAGAAAAAATTTGGAAAAGGTAAGCGTATTTTCTTAATGGCACCTCTTCATCATCATTATGAAAAAAAAGGCTGGAAAGAGACGCAAGTTGTCGTGAGATTTTGGATTATAACTATGATGCTTGTTTTAATTGGACTGGCTAGCTTGAAGATTCGTTAATGAATGAAAAAATTAATCATGTATTAATTCTAGGTTGTGGTCAAACAGGTTTATCTGTTGGAAGATATTTAAATAAGAATACTAAAATATCTTTTTATGATGAAAATAAGATAACTTTAGATAAAGCAAAAAAACTGTTTGGTACTGAAAAAAATCTATATTTTTCTGATGATTTAGAAGAGGTATTTTTTAAAGGTGTAGATTGTGTTGCAATCAGTCCTGGAATAGACCCTAGTCATCCAGTATTAAAAAAAATAGAAAAAAATAATATCAAGTTTCATAATGATATTTCATTATTTTTTGATAATAATAATCTATTAAAAACAAAGGTAATAGCTGTAACTGGAACTAATGGAAAAACTACAGTTTGCTCAATGATTGAACAACTAGCACAAGATTCTGGTTTAAAGGCAAAAGCAGTAGGCAATATAGGCTTACCAATTTTAGATATAGAAGAAGTAGATGCTTTGGATGTTTTAATTATTGAATTATCAAGTTTTCAACTTGAAATATTAAATAAGGCTAAAATCGATGTTGGAATTATTTTAAATATTTCAGAAGATCATATGGATAGATATGATTCATTTGACCAATATTTGCAAGCAAAAGCAAAATTATTTGATATATCAAGAATTAATATTATTAATCGAGACGATGAGAAACTAAATTCTTTAAATAATAAAGCAAATTTTTCTTTTGGTATTTCAGAGTGCCCTAATAAAAAAGATTATATATTGATAAATAATTATTCTGATTCTTATGTAAAAAGAGGAGATAATTTATCTATTGAATTAAACGATATAAATTTAATAGGAGAACATAATAAATTAAATAGTATGGCTGCAATTGCATGTATACAATCAGCTTTTCCTAATTTTAATGATTTTAAAATTAATAATTTAAAAAGTATTAGCCATCGACTTGAATGGGTAAGGAGTATTAAAGGAATAGATTTTTATAATGATTCAAAAGCAACAAATGTAAATGCAACAATTACAGCTTTAAAAAGTTTTGATAAAAAAAATATTTTTTTAATTGCAGGAGGTGATAGCAAGCGTCAAATTTTAAAACCTTTAGAAAAATTTATAAAAAAAAAGGTATCGGCGCTTTATTTAATTGGCCAAGATGCACATATATTTGAAGAAAATTTTGGTTTTATAGATTCTCTTAAGATTACTAATTTTAAGTTAATGAGTGATGCAGTTTTATCAGCTTATAAAGATGCAGAATCTGGAGATATTGTTTTATTATCGCCTGCATGTGCAAGTTATGATATGTATGAAAATTATAAAGATCGGGGTAATGAATATAAATCTATTGTGGAAGAATTATAAGATATGAAGCTTTTTTCTTCTCAGAAAAATTATAATCTTCCGATTTATGATTATAGTTTAATATGGACCACCCTTTTACTTTTAGGTATAGGCTTAGTTATGGTCTATTCCGCATCAATTGAGTTTGCAGCAGATAGACAACAATTTCAATATCAGCATTATTACTTTTTAATTAGACAGTCAGTCTATTTATTGGTCGCTTTTATTTGTGGGTATATTACATTTTTAATTCCAGTTTATTTTTGGCAAAGGTGGGCTCCTTATTTATTTTTAATAGGTGTAATTCTTTTAATTTTAGTTTTAACACCCATTGGCTTAGAAAGTAAGGGTGGTAAACGATGGATTCCATTAGGAATTGCAAACTTTCAGCCTACAGAGGCAGTAAAGCTTTTTACTGTAATGTATGCATCTGATTATGTTTTGAGAAAATCAAAGCAAATAAGAACTATTGTTAAAGGGTTTTTACCAATGTTGGGAGTGATGATTCTTACAGGATATTTGATAAACGCAGAACCTGATTTAGGCGCTCTAATTGTAATTACAGCAATTGCAATGGGTATACTTTTCTTAGGTGGTTTGACTTTAAAAGTTATTTTTAGTTTAGCTATATTAGCTCCAATTGGAGTTTGGATAGCAATATTATTGAAACCATGGAGGCTGGCAAGATTTGAAGCATTTAGAGCTCCTTGGTCCCCAGAACATATAAACAATGCAGGTTATCAAATTACACAAGCGCAGATGGCTTTTGGTAATGGAGAACTTTTTGGTGTAGGAGTTGGAAATAGCAATGTGAAGAATTTATTTTTACCTGAGGCACATACAGATTTTCTCATAGCAATTATTGGGGAAGAATTTGGTTTATTTGGTGTAAGTATTGTTTTAGGTTTATTTATATTCTTAGTGATAAGGATGTTTGGAATCGCAAAAGAGTCTATTCAAAACAATAGGCATTTTGCAGCGTTAATGGTTCAAGGAGTAGCTATATGGTTTGCAATTCAATGCATCATCAATATTGCTGTGAACTTAGGATTACTCCCTACTAAAGGCTTAACACTTCCGTTATTATCCTTTGGGGGTAGTAGTATTTTAGTGAGTATTATTGCTATAGCTATTGTGCTTCGAATTGATCATGAGAATAGAACAAATTTGAGAGGGCAGCATTATAATAGATAAATTTAAGATTATGATTGTAGCTGCAGGTACAGGGGGACATATATATCCTGGGCTTGCAATTGCAGAGTATTTTTTAGAACAATCTAATTCTGTTTCATGGGTTGGCACGCCGAAAGGTATGGAAAATAGTTTAGTAGATAAATATAAAATTTCTTTTTTTTCAATAAATTTTTCTGGAATTAGAGGAAAAGGTATTTTACCTTGGCTCCAATTACCGTTTACGCTTTTTATATCAATAATTCAGTCTATAAAGGTACTAAGAATTGCAAAACCAAATTTTGTAATAATAATGGGTGGTTATATAGGTATACCTATGGCAATCGCATCTAAATTACTTAGAATACATTTAATTATTCATGAACAGAATGCGATTCCAGGATTGGCAAATAAATTAATTTCTAAAGTTGCTAATCAGATATTTTGTGGTTTTGAGAATGGTTTAAAAAAATCAAAAGTAGTGGGTAATCCGATAAGAAAAACAATATCTAACATTAGAAATCCTCAGCAAAGATTTCAACATAAAACAGGAGCTCTGAGAATTCTTATATTAGGGGGTAGTTTAGGTGCAAGTGCTTTTAATAAATTATTGCCACCAATATTAAATGAATTAAGCTTACTGAATGAAATAGAAGTTATTCATCAATCAGGGGAAAGGCATTATGACGAATTAGTTAAAACATATTTGAGTTTAACGAGTGGTGTTATTAAAGGCCCACCCTGGTTATTAGGTAAAGAAAAATTTATTTACGATATTGAGGAAAAATATGAATGGGCTGATATTGTTATTGCTAGATCTGGAGCGCTTACTGTCTCAGAGTTTATAGAAGCCGGCATTGCTTCAATATTGATACCTTTTCCATACGCTGTTGATAATCATCAATATCATAATGGGAAAATATTAGAAGATAAAAAAGCGGCTTATATTATTAATGAGAATGAAATAGAGAATAAACTTTTACAAACTCTTTTAAAAATAAATAGAAAAAAATGTTTTTTGATGGCTTTGAATGCACGAAAGAATAAATTAAGTTCAAATGTAGTTAATAAAATATATTCATATTGTGAAGAAATAATTAATGGAAAATAAAATAAAGAAAATTCATTTTGTTGGAATTGGTGGTTCTGGTATGAGTGGAATTGCTGAGGTTATGCATAATTTAAAATTTAAAGTACAAGGTTCTGATCTTGGAAAGTCTGAAGCGATAAAGCATTTAAAAAAAGTAGGTATAAAAATTTTTACTAAACATTCAGAAAAGAATGTAAATAATATTGATGTTATTGTTGTTTCAGCTGCAATTTCAAAACAAAATCCTGAAATTAAAGCTGCAATTAAGAAAAAAATACCAATTATTCCAAGAGCAGAAATGTTATCTGAGTTAATGAGATTTAAGAAAGGAATTGCAGTTGCAGGTACTCATGGAAAAACCACTACAACGAGTTTAATCGCTTCAATATTAACTGAAGGTAAGCTTGATCCAACTTATGTTATTGGAGGCAGACTTAATTCAATGAATTTGAATGCAAAGCTTGGAGGTAGCGATTTGATGGTAGTTGAAGCTGATGAGTCAGATGCTTCATTTCTTCATTTAAATCCCGTAAATGCAGTTATTACTAATATTGATAACGATCATCTAGGAACGTATCAGAATAAATTTGAGAATTTAAAAAAAACTTATATTGATTTCGTACACCAAGTACCATTTTATGGAACTATTTTTTTATGTTTAGATGATCCACATGTTAAAAATATTATTCCAAAGCTATTAAGACCAATAGTTACTTATGGTTTATCAAGCAAATCAGATATACAAGCAAGTAATATAAAACATAATGGCAATAAAATGCATTTTAAGGTTCGAGATAAAAAATACAAAAGAAATGAATTTGATATCACAATTAATTTTCCTGGCGAGCATTTTGTAAGAAATGCCTTAGCAGCAATTGCAATTGGTTTGGAATATGGAGTATCAATAAATAATATTCAAAAATCTATAGCTAATTTTAAAGGAGTAGCAAGAAGATATGAAATTTATAATGATATTTCTATAGGAGATAAAAAGATTAAAGTTATAGATGATTACGGACATCATCCAACTGAAATCGAAGCAGTAATAAAAGCTACAAAAAAAGGTTTTAGTGATAAAAAAATTAGTTTAGTTTTTCAGCCACACAGACTTACAAGAACTAGAGATTGTTATGAAGAATTCATAAGAGTTTTAAAAATTCCAGATAGAGTATTTCTTTTTGATATTTATTCAGCAGGAGAGCCTGATATTAAAGGTATTTCAACAAAAAGCTTAATGAAATCTTTAAATCATCCGCAAATGCATTATTTACGAAATTTTAAGGATGCAAAAAATATTATTTCTGATTTGATTGAAGATAATTCTATTCTTATCATAATGGGTGCTGGTTCAATTGGAAAATTTACCCAACAGATTCTTATAAAATAAAACATGGAAAAAAATATAGTTTATCAAAATGTAGAATTAAAAAACTTTAATAGTTGGAAAGTTGGAGGAAAAGCTGAGAATTTTTTAATTTGTGATGATATAGATAAACTTGTTTCGTTTATAAAAACAAAAAAAATAAAATTTCCAATAACATATATTGGACTTGGTTCTAATTTATTAATTCGAGATGGCGGTGTAAAAGGAACTATAGTAGTTATGCATGGTGGATTAAATAAGATAAATAGAGATAAAAATTTTATTTATTCTGAGGTGGGTGTGAGCTGTTCAAAATT
>ERZ1047821.2130-NODE-2130-length-12203-cov-5.021485_pt1 | contig 12203 bp, 6 predicted proteins | sample MGYA00383096_ERZ1047821 | MGnify/ENA primary metagenome ERZ1047821 (study PRJEB29581, sample SAMEA5548366) | metagenome | biome: marine; feature: coastal; material: water | depth 25 m | study: Short-term variability in the microbial, nano- and picoplankton... | reverse complement strand
AAGGCTGGGGTTTGCCTGCGATTGAAGCATATCTTGTCACGCGATATCACATGTATCACCAGGTATATTTCCACAAAGTAAACATGCTGACACAATCATATCTCGTCAGAATGTTGTCAAGGGCTAGAACTCTGGCTCGGCAGGGTAAATTAGAATTATCAAAACAATTAGAATTGATGCTACTTGAAGAAGAATTATCAGCGGTAGGTTACGCTACATTGAATGATTCCCATGTGAAAGTTATTTTACCAGATTGGGCCAATAACGAGGACAAGATGTTGTCACAATATGCAACGCGTCTACTATCAAGAAGAGATTTCCATAAATCTTTACGAATTGATAGCCTTACAACTGAAATGAGTGATGTCATTATTGGCAGGGTAATCGAAATGGTTTCAGAAGCTGGGTATGACCCAGATATCGAAGTAATATGTTCAACCATTTCCAAGATGGGGTATAAACCGTATGCTCAGGGAATATTATTGGAGGATGGTAGCGATGCAGCCGAAAAATCCTCACTCATACGCTCTCTTAGTCAACCGTTTGAACGAGCATTGATATTTGTTCCTGAAGCGATAAGAGATGAGGTTGAAGCAAAGGTTAGGGAGTGGATAAAGCCTTCACAGACCTCACTTTCTAGTTACTAAATCCTACATTGGAATTCAAAAATCAATGGGCCCGAGGGGACTTGAACCCCTGACCACCCGGTTATGAGCCGGGAGCTCCAACCAACTAAGCTACAGGCCCGATAATCCGTCGGCCACAAACTCAAGTTTGAACCTTATGTAGAAAACTCCTCTTTCATGAGTGCAATATTATTACCCTCAAAGAAAAAATATGCTTGAAATTATGGAATTTGTTGACCTAAATGAACGGCTGAAAGCCTCTTCAACATTCAAGATAATATGCCACAAGGTTGATTTTTGTATTCAATCGCCCAAAATGGTTATGAGTGTGCCTTGGGTGGGCTTCTTTGTTAGGTGATTCTATGTCTGCTCTAAAGCGTTCAATGTTCCTGTTTGCACTCTATATGTGTTCAATACTTTTAGTTGCAACTCCTGCTGCTTCACAAACACCTACGCCTACCGCAGCGATTTCATTGACCTGCGCTCCAAATAATATTGATATTCAAGTAAATCCTGGTGCGATTCCTTCTGGATATACAACCTGTACTTTAGAGAATCCTACTTCATGGATTGAGAAGGTTGCAATCATGGTTACTAGTGATGGAATGGCAACTGCATCTCCTGGAAATATGTATGTCGGTGCTGGTGCTGAGGTTGATTTCCAAGTCTCAGTTCGAGCAGATCCATATATGGATGTTCAAGCAAGACAACTAACTATTTCAGCAACAGTGCAAGAAATCAATGGTCTCCCTCCAATTAATCAGGCTGATTCAACAAACACTCTTATTGTCAACATTGAACAATATTCTCTTGTTCAAGTTGAAGCAGTAGAGCCTTTCGTTCAATTGATGCCAAAGGTTGACAAGAACTTTGAGTTCAAAGTATACAACCTTGGTAACCAAGTTGATTTCATGAAGGTTGGAATTACTGATGCCTCTCGTAAAGCACTTGAAGAAGCAGGATTCACTATCAACTTGCCTGCGGTTAAGGTACAACTAGAATCCAAGACTGCGCCACAAAAGGTACGTGTAATGATTCGTACTCCTAAGAACCAAGGATGGACAGATGCTTACCATGTATTAGATTTCTATGCTGAATCTGACTTCGCTTGTCAAAACGGTGGATGTATGCGTGAATCACAAATGGTTACCATCTATGTACGTGGTGTTTACCTTCCTGGTTTTGAAGTAATTCCAGCACTCTCAATGATTGCTCTTGCAGCAGCAGTAGTAGGTAGACGTCTCAATTCAGAAGATGAGGAAGAAGGCGTTTCAGAATGGCGTGAATGCGCGCCCGGTCTGTAACGGCGACTTTTACAACCTCGCGAATTAGCCTTGGAGTCAATACTTCCAAGGGTTTGATTGATAACACCCTTGCTGTAAAGGCAGTATAAGCGGAGAGGAAATGTATGGGTGGATTATTGGATAAAGCGAATGCAGCCAAGGATGAAAATGTTATGGAGGCTGAAGTAATAGAGCCTGCAACCATTGTTGAAGAAATCAAAGCAGACCCTCCTAAAGACACTGGTTCACTTGATGAGAGTTCAAGTGGAGGTAACCCATTGAGCTTTGCTAATATTTCTACAAATGGGAAAATTGGATACGGCTTAGCCCTAGTTGGATTTATCTTGATGTGGTTCCTAGGTTCGTATGAATTACAGGATTATCTTGGGCCGATTCCGTTTGGAATCTTGCCACTGGCCTTACTTGGTGGCTCATTCTATCTTGTATGGGATGCAATTGGTCGTGAAAAAACAGTTGTTCTTGTTGTCGGTTACCTAATGATCACAACAGTTCCATACATTGCAGGTATGAGTTTCCAAAATTCAGCTGTAGGGGTTTCAGATTTGAGCATTAGTGAGGATAAAGACGAACTATCTTTCTTGGTTAGAGGTTCATTTAATTCAGCTACTGCATCAATCACTGCAAATGAAATAGAGGTTTGGAGTGATAGCAGTGAATTATCTAACGACATGCACCGCTTTACAGTCAGCCTTGAAGATATTTTCACCACTAATTCAGAGGATTACAGTAGTAATGTGCTAACAGATTATCAATTAACAGTTACATCTTCTTCAGATAGTTCTTCTACAATCCAGATAACTCCTTCACTAATGAATCGTGAAATGAATGATGCATCTGTCAAGTTTTCAACAGTGACAGAAACAACAGAGGGTAGTGAAAACGAACCATCCCGAGTGGTAGTTGAAGGTATTAGAATTGAACTTGCACTTGGATTGATGAATCCTAGTGATGGTCCGATGGATGGAGGAGGAAGTTCACTTTCCACTTACAAGACCATTGCAACTGACTATTCAGTAAATGTCAATGTGACGTTTGAAGGCAGTGTTGTTTGGTCTCATAGCGCAATTACCGTTGATGGAATTGATGCAACATGGACTAGTCAAGTTAGTGGAGCAGTTACTGGACAAACCGTATACTGGCTTGGTCTTTCTGGAACCGTAAAAGATGATGCTGGTGCAGAGTATTTGGAGAGAGATCAGTTTTACGAAGATGATGGATGTTATACATTTGAAGTAACTATTACCAATGATTTGTATTCAACATCACCAACTACAGTCATCAATGAATATGCTTGGGATCTTACTTGGGATGACAGTGAAGCAGATTCTGACAACTCAGTATGCAATTGATTGTAAGTCATTGATATAGATTGAACATCAATCTTCGTCGCTTTCAGTAGCGATTTCTTCAATTTCTTCAGTGTACTGTTTTTCTTCTTCAAGTTCAGTTTCATAGTAAGTATTGTTTCTTGTGAATAACCAAAGTCCAGCGAGGATAGCAAAAACTACTGTTCCATAAATCAGAAGAGGTGCATCAGCAACTTCATCCTTGTATGTCCAAGAGACCTCTTGCGAACTAGCCCCTTCAACATTAGTGATTTCATCAGTAAAACTTTCAAGAATATCCGGTATTAACGCTTTACATGTGATGATTTTCAAACCGTCTTCATATGAATACCAACTGACAGGAGTTTCACTTACTTCTCCAGGCTGAAGAGTGACAGTGATTGTCGATGGTGCGGTATCAACGTCTTCTCCATCAACATAGCATCGAATATTTGCTGTAGCCTCTGAACTTCCTTTATTGCTAACAGTTAGCATAAATCCGATACTTTCGTTAACATTAGCAAAATTATCCTCCATGTCAATATCGTCAATTGAGATGTAAGGCAGTGACACATTTACTTCAGCATATGCTGTATGCGGGGCTGCAACAGTAGTGCTAAAGGCCCCCCATCCTGAAGTAACAGTAAATGTCAATTCACCGGTTTCTGCATGAACTTGTCCCTCCCCATCCATCCATTCTACAATGCGACTAAATTCACTACCGCCAATACTTACAATACCAGTTTCATTTGTCTCATCATAACGTGTATAATTTGCATATCCTATTCCGGTCTGATCTACTTTGATTCCTTCACCATTGGTTTGAATAATCCTCTCAGACAATAAACGAATCCATGCATCAGTATATCCGCCAGTTCCAGTATTTGAGGTGTAGATTAATCCTGCTGTATCGTGGGCAACAATGTCCTCATCGGTTCGTGAACCAGTAATATTGCTGTCGGTAATTGTCAATGCTCCATCAGTTTGAATGTTAATTGGAGCGCTACCAGTTAATTGTGAATTTGTTATTGAACACTGGCCTACACAGTTCAAATCAGCGCCATCAAGAGTTGCTGTATCCATTGTAAAACTTCCTAGAATATCAATACTGAAAGAAGAAGATAACCAAACCAAACTTGCTCTCTCGTAGGAAATATCCTGTGGGCTATAATTCACTACAGTATCTCCGCTATGTGCGAAAGACACCGATTCAATATGGGTAATAACTGAATAGAATGTGGAAAAATCTACATTAATATCGCTACCATTTAATGGTACTGTAAAATCTACAAATTCTTGTTCACCCGCATCAATCGTGAATCCGCCAACTGTGATGTCAAATTGAGCATCGGCCATAATTTGGTGATCAAATTGAAGTCTCATTGTTCCGGATTCTGCCACATCACCAAGATTAAACATTAAACTTGAATCACTTTGTAATCTCAACAATGAGTCTAATTCAGCGCCAACTAAATCTCCATTCAAATTCAGTGTTGCTCCCTCTTCAACTGTAATACTAGAACCAGTTACCACTGAAACATTAGAATTAATTGTTAATGATGAACCTGACTCTACTAGAAGAGTTCCGTTCAGTGTACCATCCTCATCCCAAGTTGTTGGTGAGGAAATAGTTTCTTCAGAATTGCCACTAGGTGCGGTTGCTGAAGTAATCGGAATCGCTGAAAATGTTGCAATCATCAAGAGAATAGTAATCAATAGTGCTCGTCGCATATTCTATTTGAGCAATAGGACGCACATGAAGGCTTTGCCGGTTTGCAAACTCAGTATGGTACGTCTTTCCAGCCAATTTTGTATCCAATTACGTTGAATGTTCTATGCAAAATCGGCGTAATGATTATGATTATCAGCATCGGAAGAAGCAGATTAGTATCTGATATCAACGCATCCCCCAAAAATAATATTCCACAGGCGAAGACCATTATTGCAAAAGGGAGTGTGTCTAATAATGGTGCTTTAGATGAAACATCGCCCTCTCTCTTCAAACCCCTTCGGCGCTTAACAAATGAGCCAGCAGAGTCACCTAATAGGCAACTAAATCCGAGTATTGTTCCCAAAATAAAAGCGCTTGAAATCTGTGACCCAGTATCCCACCAACTACCCTCATATCCAGTTAATGGATGGATGAATATTGTGGCTTTAGTCTCACTCAATGCAGTAGGTTCTCCCATCTGCAATACAATGAGTACCATCATTATTCCAGAAGTAATTGAACCTCCAATCAAACCATTCCAAGTTTTCCCATCTCCGAGAATTCGATTACCATCTTTCCAATTTCTGCCTCCATCAATTGGCCAAGGTCCATAGCCCGTTTTTGGCAGCCATTTGCCCCACATCATTGCAAAAGTATTGGCTAAAAAACCTGGAAGGTAGAGCCACAACACCATCAATGCAGCAGAAATAATAGTCAACTCTGATATTAGTTCTTCAGCTTGTTGTGATGAGGATAAGATTGAGGTCATGTTTTTGCCAAAGCAGTTAGACCTATGAACAAACCCCCTATTCTGTATCTAACCTCCAGTATTTTTACGCGCTTTGCTTATGTGGTGCCGTCATTGACATCATAATATGGCGGGAAGCGTAGTTCTTGTAGTCGGAAGTGGTGGCAGAGAGCATTCAATCTGCAAACAACTTGCTCCAAGCCAGTTAGTCGCTGAAGTGCATTGTACTCCAGGTAATGCGGGAACGAGACACTTTGCGACAAACCATTCGGTTTCAGCCACAGATGTATCGGGACTTGTTGAATTGGCTACAATATTGGCTGCAGATTTAGTTATTGCAGGTCCAGAAGCACCGTTGTGTGATGGATTAGCAGATGCCCTATCTTTAGTCAACATCCCTTGCTTTGGACCAGTTGCCAAACTAGCAAATCTAGAAGGCTCAAAGTTGCATGCGAAACAAGTAATGCGTGATGCTGGGGTTCCAACCGCAGATTTTCATGTTTTGGATAGTGAGTCTGATATTGATGCTGCTCTTGATGATTTTTCTCAAAATCCTTGGGTTGTAAAAAGAGATGTATTGGCAGGTGGAAAAGGAGTAGTTGTCACATCCGATAGAGCAGAAGCAAAGGCATTTATCAGTGCATCAATTATCTCGGATGGGAAAGTCTTATTGGAAAATTTCTTGCCAGGCGAAGAAGCCAGTATGCTGGTTATTATGGATGGTACCGATTACGTAACATTACCATGTTCTCAAGACCACAAACGCGCATATGATGGAGACAGCGGCCCCAATACTGGGGGGATGGGTGCATATTGCCCTGCGCCAGTAGTCACAGAAATAGTTCATCAAAGAGCAATACAAAGAATCATTGAACCGATGCACAAATATCTTTCCAATCAAGAAATACCATATCGCGGGGTTCTTTTCGTGGGGTTAATGATTACAGAATCAGGCGATCCTAATGTTGTTGAATTCAATGTTAGGTTTGGCGACCCAGAATGTCAAATTACTTTGCCATTAATTTCTTCAGATCTTTACACACTGCTGTATTCAGCAGCAACAGATGGCCTGATTGAACAGGAGACAACCTTCCATGATAAACAAGCACTAACTGTTGTTTTGGCAGCCGAAGGGTATCCTGCAACTCCGGTTAAAGGTAGGTCAATTGATGGCTTAGTCGTTGAGGATATTGCCTCGGAGAATGGGACTACATGGGTCAATTTTGCGGGTGTTGGGGTTGATGAAAATGACGGCTATATTTCAACTGGCGGAAGAGTACTATCATGCTCTGCTATCGCTGATTCTTTAGTCGATGCAAGAACTCTTGCATACCAATTGATTTCTCGAATAAAATTAGAAGGCTCACATTATCGAACAGATATTGGTCATAGAGCATTATAATTATATGGCGCAGTTATTTGATTTTTAATGTATTTTTACGGACCAATTAATATTGCTCCGGCGATGGTTTCCACTGCAAAAAATATATGTTCGCAAATGTTGCTAAAAGTGGTGCTGCGGAGTATGTCGGTGTTGTGAGCAACCCGTCACTGTTAAGAAGGCCTCTCAAGTGGCGAACTCGCTCCAGTCTTTAGACTGTAAGCAAAACCTATTGAGGGAAACAAAATGGAACAAAAAACAGGTACTTCGCAAACACCATTACTATCATGGCTAATTGGGCCATTAGCAATGCTGCTTGCAATCGCTGCCATCAAGATTACAGGAATTGATTTTGATCTAAACATGAACACCCTTGCACCTATGGCTGTAGTAGTTATTGCCGGCATAGTTGCAACCCTGCCTCGTGTGCTACGAGACAATGACTCATTTGCAAACATCAATCTTTCCCTCGCTTCTTTGATTGTTGCATTTATCGGTGCTGAATTGATAAATTCATTTACAACACTCGGTGCTGTTAATGCTGGTATTTTCTTCCTGATTGTCTTTTTCGGACAGATGTTAGAGTCAAAAGGTAGATTTGAATTGTTTACAATTATGACATTTACAGCAATTGGATATCATTTCAGCCTGCTTATGGCTCAAGCCACATTGGGTTCATTTTCTCCTGACCACATCTATACTTTCCTAAAGGAAGATGGCGGAGGCGTCTTGGTTCATAATTTGGAAAGAGCCGCAGCAGCATATGTGTTCTTTTCTTACCTTACAATCTTCATTGTAGTTGGAGCATTGATAGCAACTCTTGCACGTGGAAAACTAATACCAGCAGGAGAGGAAGGGTGGTTCTCATTCCTTGGTTCAAATCAAAATGGATATCATAAGGGGAATTTGCCATTACAAATAGCACTTGCAGTTTGGGCATTGGCTCACATCGCATCTCTTTGGCATTTCAATTCCGGTTCAATAGCTGACCAATTAGGTGTTAGTTCAGAAGATGGATACCATGGCTATGTTGGATATTGGGCTGCTTTCCTTACAGGATTAGTAGCAATGATCGTTGCAGGTATGGTAAGCGAACGCTGGAATACACGTGCTATGTTGTTGAGTTCAATGTGGGCTCTATACCAAGTTTCAAGTTGGAATGAGTCTGGACTTTGGACAAATGCTCAACTCGAAGGTTCTTGGGGTGCGCTAACATGGTTTGGTATTACTTTCTTCATATGTTTTGCAATATACAAGATTTCTACTCATGAAAAATATGGCGGATGGGCTAACCTTGAAGACCATGAGTATTCAGGTGCACGCCAATTTTGGAATGAACATTGGGCTTCCTTGATGATAGGAATGGCATTCTTCTTTGGATTGGTTATTCGTATTCAATGGTACATTATTCCTTCAATGAATTCCAGTGGTACAGGCACATGGGATATGACAGGTGGTTCTGACCCTTGGTACATGAAGAGAGTTGTAGACTATATTCTTGCAAATAATGCACACTTGATTTTTGACGCAGACAGATTTTATCCTGTCGGCGGTATTAATCCACGTCCTCCATTATTCACATGGTCTTTGGCTGTTGGAGCAATGATTCTTACACCATTCTTGGGTGAAAATGCATCTGATGCTGTTTGGTGGAGTATGTTGGGATTGCCTGCAATTTATGGTGCACTAACAATACTTCCAGTATCTGCAATCGCAAGAGATCACTCTGGTAAAGTTGCAGGTGTTCTAGCTGCATGGCTTATTGCCTTCATGCCGGCTCACTTAACTCACACAACCTGGGCTCTTGCAGACCACGATGCGTTTGTATTGTTGTTTATCACAATCGGATTCATGTATTGGCTCCGAGCAGTAAAGTATGCTGGTAGCGAAAGGTTATCAAAAACAAACTCTGCAAGTATCGGGGGATTGATTAATTCAGTTCGAGAGGTAATGACTCAGCGCCAATCCGCATTTGCTAATGCTGTTTTGGCAGGTGTTGCGTTTGGAGTAGCCTCATTAGGATGGAAAGGTTTCGTAGTCGGACCATCCATTCTATTCATCGCTTATGCGATTCAAGTTGCACTAAACATGTTCCGCCGTAGAGATTCTACTGCAATCAATGTATTGTTCCTTACAATGCTAGTCGTCAATTTGATGATGGCACTACCATTCTATGCTCACCCGCAGTTGGATTTGGTCTTTGATGGAACAGGTCTTCAACCATTCTTGTTTATTCTTGGATTTACTCTAGCAATTTCATATGTAACAATTGGATTTAGAGACAAGCCTTGGCTACTAGTACTTGGAACTTTGATGGTTGCAGGAATTATTTTCTTTGCACTATTATTTGTCCTAAAATTCTTAGAAATTTCTAATGCCTGGGATGTACTATTGACCGGTTCAGGGTACTTCGCCAAGACCAAGATTTTCGATACAGTTGCTGAAGCAAATGCTCCACCACGTGGACAACTATTCGCTTCCTTTGGCCCAATATTATTCGTATTATCTCTGACAACAGGTGTCTTGTTGGCATGGGAAGGGCTTAGAACTAGAAAGCAGACATCTATTGTATTCAGTATTTGGATTTTAACTGCTTGTTTCATGTCTTGGAACGCAGCACGTTTCATGTTTAATGCTACACCAGCAGTTGCAATTTTAGGTGCATCTGGAATGGTTTCACTCTGGAAGTGGTCCAATTGGGAAGGATTAATTCGTTCATGGAGAAAATTCGGAATCCGTACACCTGCTGATAGAATTACAGGAATGAGGAAAGCAGTTTGGAGAACTCCATCATTCTCTGCTATATTGCTAGTAATGGTAATGTTACTAGGTCAGCATGCTACATACGGAATAGATGCTGCAATGCCTAGGTCTATTGGAGAACAAGAAATGGACGAGGATATTTACAACATAATGCCAGATATTCTAAGATGGGACGAATTTGGCTTTTCATTGCTAGACAGTAGCCCATATGGTGGAAATTGGTATCTAGGATCATTTGGTTCTGGTTTCAATGATGAAGGATGGAATAAAGCATATGACTGGCTTGCTGAACAAGATTCAGAAGATGCCTATTCCGACCGCCCTGCATTCGTATCATGGTGGGATTATGGTTTCCAAGCACTAAATAATGGAGAACACCCATCCGTTTCCGATAACTTCCAGTCTGGAATTCCAGCTACTGGAAATATGTTACTTGCAAGAAGCCAAGAAGATTTGGTTTCTATGTTTATTTGGCAACTTGCTGAGGGAGATATTGCATATAACCATGGAAATACTGGTAATTACGAAATGACAACTACTTTCTCGGCAATTATGGATAAGCATTTGTCCGATGCTGAATATGACGAATTTGTATTTATTGAAACTAAAGTTGACAATGATGCAATGATCGACAAAATCATAGAAAATTCCTTTGAAGCATACAAGACAAACACGGACGTAGTGATGGCTCGTGGATATCATTCTGGTAACAGCGAACCTGTTTATCGAATCTATGAAGACGGCGAGAGAATGATTTGTACAGAGGACTTATCGATTTCCTGTGTTGACGGAGATTGGTCGGATGAGTTTGAAGCAAACCGTACTTTCAGTAATAATATTAGAACTGGTAAGAACACAGTATTGGCAACTACCCACTACATTATCGGCGATTATTGGTATACTTCTGATTTAGTTGATGAATTTGATTCCGTTTCAACAAACATTCACAAGAAGAATGCTCGTTTAGCATTGACAGTTCAACATTTGGACGAATCACTTACTTCATCAGAAATAATTGATTTGTATGATGATATTATTGGAATGGATGATTACTACGAAGTTCAAGATTACGAAAGCGCACCAGGTAAAACAATTTCTCGTGACCACGAAATAAGATATTTCGCAGTTGACAACAGACTCTATCCAAGAGCAGGGAAGTATACTGCAGACCAGAACTATAACAATCGTCAACCGATGGGTATTTTCGGTGCACCTTCTATCCTGTCTGGACAGGATGTCCAGACATTCTTGAGTACTGTTTACGAAACCACTCGTGGTGGGTTTGAACAAGAGATGACTACAGAAGAAGTTGATGAGGCAATGTATCAAGATATGCTCAATCAACAATCTGGAGCAGATGTCGACCTACTGTCAATTAGCGATGTGAGAGTTGATCATTCTGCAGCATTCTTTGATACGATGCTGGCTCGCTCCTATGTTGGTTATGGTGCAAGTACACTTGGAATGGATGTAGGTGATAGTAATCCGCAACCTGCGCAACACTTTGATTTGCAAGGTTCTCCAGGAAGTTACTTCCAGCAATCTGTACCTCTTCCAGGGGCAATGATGAATCACTTTGTTATCTCAAATTGGTATAGTGAAGATCCTACAATACCAGCAGGACAAGCAAATACCTATGTCAAGATTCTAAAGTATTATTCTGGTGCTGAAGTTTCAGGCCAAGTTAAAATGAGTGACGACGGACAAGGTCTTCCTAATGTAAGAATCTTGATAGAAAGAGATGCATTCTCTGGCGAAGGACCTACTGATTTAGATGAAGATACTTATTGGATTCCAATTGGATATACTGATGCTGATGAAAATGGTGATTGGTCATACACAGTTCCAGCAGGAAGAATACGTGTAAGTGCATTCGCCGGTGAATTCGACCCTACAATTGCTGATGCAAGTATTCGCTCTGGTGAAGGAGGTCAAAACCTCCAAGATTTGTTTACTGCAGTTAACGATGATAGGGAACTTTATGATGTCACTGCAATCCTTGGAAATGTTGCAAATATGAGTTGGCTCGGTGAAACTGAGATGAACGTCACAGGTGACCAAGCAGATAGAATTGAAGATATTGCTGACGAACTCGACATTGAAGTCAAGAGCAGCGGTGTGTCTGGACTAATTACATGGAGTGGCGACGAATCATTCGCTGGTGATGCAATAGAAGATGCAGATTTCATTCTACGTAACATTTGGTCAATGACTGATAACTATTCAATCACAACTACAAGCGGTTCATTCACTACTGAAGAATCTAGAATCCTTCAGGGTACAGGTGAAGTAACCTTTACCGAAGAAGGGACATTTGATAGTGAATGAATTGCATTTGCGAAAGA
>ERZ1047821.2129-NODE-2129-length-12204-cov-4.081159_pt1 | contig 12204 bp, 9 predicted proteins | sample MGYA00383096_ERZ1047821 | MGnify/ENA primary metagenome ERZ1047821 (study PRJEB29581, sample SAMEA5548366) | metagenome | biome: marine; feature: coastal; material: water | depth 25 m | study: Short-term variability in the microbial, nano- and picoplankton... | reverse complement strand
GTAGACGCACCAGATTTAGGTTCTGGCGCCGCAAGGCGTGGGGGTTCAAGTCCCTCCACCCGCACCAAAAGGTAAAAGAAGGACGCACTAGATATGCAGGTCAACGAAACCTTGAATGAAGGCTTAAAGCGTGGCTACTCTATCATCGTAAGCGCCAGTGAGCTTGACGCGAAAGTGAACGAAAAGCTGGTGGAAGCACAGCCCGAAGTCGAAATGAAAGGGTTTCGCAAAGGCAAAGTTCCTATGAGCCTGCTCAAAAAGCAATTTGGACAACGGCTTCTCGGTGAAGCAATGCAAGAAAGCATTGACGGTGCAATGAGCCAGCACTTTGAAGACAGTGGGGAGCGGCCGGCGTTGCAGCCGGATGTCAAGATGACCAATGAGGATTGGAAAGAGGGCGATGATGTGCATGTCGATCTGACATATGAAGCGCTGCCCACAATTCCTGAGGTCGATCTGAAATCTATCAATTTGGAAAAACTCGTCGCCAAGGCGGATGACTCTGCCGTGGATGAGGCGCTGGAAAAACTGGCCGAGACCTCACCAAACTTCAAAGACCGCCGCAAAGGCTCGAAAGCCAAGTCGGGCGATCAGGTTGTGTTTGATTTTCTGGGCAAAGTGGACGGCGAAGCCTTTGAAGGCGGATCTGCCGAGGACTATCCTCTGGTGCTGGGATCAAACAGCTTTATCCCAGGTTTTGAAGATCAGCTGATCGGGACCAAAGCTGGCGAAGAAAAGGCTGTCGAAGTGGCCTTTCCTGCTGATTACGGCGCCGAAAATTTGGCTGGCAAAGATGCTGTTTTTGATTGCACAATCAAGGCTGTAAAAGAACCAGCTCCTGCAGAACTCAACGATGAACTGGCAACAAAATTCGGCGCGGAAGACCTTAAAGGTCTCAAAGCGCAAATCAGTGAACGGCTTGAAAACGAATATGCCGGCGCGGCGCGGGCTGTGATGAAACGCGGCTTGCTGGACCAGTTGGACACGCTTGTGAGCTTTGAGCTTCCACCATCATTGGTCGACGCCGAAGCCAGCCAGATTGCGCATCAGTTGTGGCATGAAGACAACCCGAATGTCGAAGGCCATGATCATCCTGAGATCGAGACCACAGAAGAGCATACATCTTTGGCGATGCGCCGCGTACGTCTTGGGCTTTTGCTGGCGGAATTGGGCCAACAGGCCAAGGTTGAAGTCAGCGAAGCTGAAATTAACCAAGCTGTAATGGCGCAGGCGCGTCAGTATCCTGGTCAAGAGCGTGAATTCTTTGAATTTGTTCAAAACAATCAGCAAATGCAGCAACAGCTCAGAGCGCCAATTTTCGAAGACAAAGTTGTCGACTACATGTTTGAGCTGGCACAGGTTGAAGAAAAAGAAGTGAGCAAGGACGACTTGCAAAAAGCTGTTGAGGCGCTCGAAGAAGAGGCGTAACCCACAGCTGAAACGCACCCGCGTGTGATTTTGATAAACCCGCCCCTCTCAGGGCGGGTTTTTTCGTAACCGGTATATGCCAACGCTACATTTGAATTATCTATTTGATAGCTGAAATAATGGGGAATTATCCTGTTTCCCGTTAAAATTGGCGGCGCTGTAACCTTTGATTTTTGCTCAAAATATGCTGATTTTCCCTGTCGGTATTGCGTCAGTTTTGCGGCAGTATCGCGCAGGTGCGAAAAACGCCCTTTGCGCGGCATTGATTTCGGTCGCTATTGGGCTTGGCTTTTGCGCTGTGATACGGCAATAGCTGTCGCTATGAGCAACAGATTTTCCTTTTCCCTCAACGCAACCGACGGCAAAGCGCGCAGCGGTCTTATATCGACCCCGCGCGGCGATATCCGAACACCGGCTTTTATGCCCGTCGGCACTGCCGCAACGGTGAAAGCGATGCTGCCGGAAAGTGTTGCGGCCACGGGCGCCGACGTTTTGCTGGGCAATACCTATCATCTAATGCTGCGCCCGGGGGCAGAGCGCGTTGACGCTTTGGGCGGCTTGCACAAATTTATGAATTGGAATCGCCCGATGCTCACCGATAGTGGTGGATTTCAGGTTATGTCGCTTTCAGGGCTTCGTAAAATGACCGAAAGTGGCGTGACCTTTAAATCCCATATTGATGGCTCACAGCATGTTTTGTCGCCTGAGCGGTCTATGGAAATTCAACGCCTGCTGGGCAGCGATATTGTTATGGCGTTTGATGAATGCACGCCATTTCCTGCTGCTGCCGATGTGTCATTGCAAAGCATGCAACTGTCCATGCGATGGGCACAGCGATCGCGCGATGCCTTTGGTGACCGTCCGGGCCATGCACTGTTTGGCATTCAACAAGGCAGCGTTTACCAAGACCAGCGCGCAGAAAGCGCCGAGGCCTTGAAAAATATTGAATTTGACGGCTATGCGGTGGGCGGCCTAGCGGTGGGCGAAGGCCAAGAAATGATGTTTAAAGTGCTGGAATACGCACCTGATATGCTGCCCAGTGATAAACCGCGGTATTTAATGGGGGTTGGCAAGCCCGATGATATCGTCGGGGCGGTCAAGCGCGGGATTGATATGATGGATTGCGTTTTGCCATCTCGGTCGGGCCGCACAGGACAAGTGTTTACCCGCCGCGGTGTGATTAATATTAAAAACGCCCGCCACCAAAATGATCCAAGGCCGCTTGACGAAAATTGCAGCTGTCCGGCCTGTACGGGATATTCCCGGGCCTATTTACATCATGTGTTCCGGGCTCAGGAAATGATCTCTGGCATGTTGCTAACCTGGCATAATCTGTATTATTTTCAAGAGCTTATGCAATCAATGCGCGATGCCATCGCGGCGCAGAAGTTTGCCGAGTTTGAGCAAGATTTCCATAACGAGCGCGCCGCAGGGGATATCGAGCCGCTCTAAACGGCCCGATTTAACTGAACAGTCCGCGCTTTCGTCTGTTTTTATACCCATAAAGTATTGGTCAAGAGCAAAGGGGTGGCCTCGCGCGATTTGCTTTGCAGATGTCTTAGAATGGGATATTTTACTGTTGTGGTATTAAAGTAGCATTTCGCTACAGGATATTAAATCAATGGAGATCGAATGTGCGCGCGGTTAATCGGAAATTTGCAACCATATTAGCTTCAGATTGCGTAAGTTTCAGCAAGCACATGCTGGAAAACGAAGAGGGCACTTTGGAAAGCTTAAACGCTTGCCGTGAGATTATTGATGCCTTTATTGCCAAACATGGTGGGCGCATTTTTCACACAGCTGGCGATTCTGTACTGGCCGAATTTGCAAGTCCGGTGGAGTCGGTAAACTGTGCCATAAACTTTCAAGAGGCCATATCCGAGCGCAACAAGTCGATTGCCGCAAACGAAGAAGGCGCCGAGAATGACACGAAGCTGATTTGGCGTGTGGGTATTCATTGTGACGATGTGATCGTAGAAAAAGAAAATATTTATGGCAATGGTGTAAACATCGCCGCACGCCTTGAGGCCCAATGTTCCCCGGGGCAAATTTTGGTATCGCGCCTGATAAATGAACAAGTCGCATCGCGGATTGAAGCTATTTCACGCGCGGCCGGTACCAAAAAGCTAAAAAATATATCCAGTGAATTTGAAGTTTTTACGATTTCAACCGATCAGACGGCCACGGTAGATGACGCCATGGAAGACGTAGACGAAAAAGAGGATGTAAAACGCGATATTAAGCCGACCCTATCGGTTTTGCCGTTTAAAAATATGAATGCAAACGAGGACAGTTCATTTTTGATCGACGGAATTTATGAAGATATTCTGACCGAATTATCCATGGTGCGGCAATTATCGATCGTATCGCGGCAGTCCAGTGTCAACTTTGCCGACAGCGATGATCATATGGATGATTTTATCACGCAGTTTAAGGTGAACTATGTTATTCAGGGATCTGTTCGCTCGTCCGGTAATAAGGTGCGGGTGACCGTATCGCTGATTGAAACCGATGCGAATGAAATATTGTGGAGCAAACGGTTCGACCGCAGCATTGACGATATATTTGAAGTGCAGGATGAAATCGTGCGCAGCGTGACGCAAGCAATTCTTGGTGAAATCGAATTGGTGAGCCTGCAGCGAGCCAAACGTAAGCCAACTGAAAACATGAGCTCTTATGAGTTTTTGCTCAAGGGTAAGGAAATGCACCATCAATTCGAAAGTGCATCAAATAAACTGGCTCTGGAGATGTTTGATGCGGCCATTGAGGCAGACCCAAACAATGCGCAGGCCTACGCCTGGAAGGCCTGCACCCTTGGTCAGGGCATGGCGCGGGGCTTTATTCAACGCTCTTTTGAAGAACTGGTGCCGGAGTTTAGCAGGCTTCTGGATACGGCGGTCAAGATAGATGCAAATGATTTCGAATGTCATAGATTGCTGTCTGCGGTTTACAGCGGAACCGGAAAGCTCAAGCTGGCCGTTGAACATGGCAAAAAAGCCTTTGACATGGTGCCCAACGATCCCCGGATTTTGCAGCAATACGGTGAGGCGCTGCTGAAAACGGGCGGTACGAAAAAGGGCTGTGACCTGACGCTCTTGGCGCTTGAATACGATCCGGTCCCGCAGGGGCAGACCAATGGCGATAAGCGTAAATCAGATGCGGTTTTTGCCTGTTTTATGGATGATCGCATTGATCTGGGCCTGTCTTTGGCCGAAGAAATTGAAAGCCGCGATGCGCGCACCTTGCTCTGCGCGGCGGCGCTGGCGGTGGATAAATTTTCAAGTCTGAATGATGTTTCTTGGTTGGTTAATGATCTCAAATCGACAGACGCCGCAGGCTTGGAGCCAGTGATTGATAGCTTTGGGCAAATAGATTTGGTGGTGCAAAGCACATTGCGTGAGGTATTCGTCGATCATATGATGCCGCACTGCCGGATCGCTGCTTAAGCTTTGGCGTAAGGCAATATACTATCTAATGTTCGAAATTAGCCTGAAAAATCTAAAAATAAGCAGCCTGATGCAGCGCTTATCGGCCCCAAGTGCGAACTGGTCCGCAATCCATATGCACAAAGCGCGAGCGTGAATAGCTGCCCACGCCGCCGGCGTGGCACGAGCGTGCGGCACGCGCTAACTGACGTACCGAACGCGATGACAGCCGCAAATCAGCCGCTTGGCCTGTGATATGCAGTGATTTCTTTGCCACAGACCGCGACTGGCGCCGCAGCATCGCATTGGTTTTGGCGCTGCGATATCCCGAAAGCAGTTGAAACGGTTCGTTGGTGTCTAAAAGGCGGTGTGTGGCGGCCATAATATCAATGGTGCGAAGATCGATGTCTTTGGTTTCATTGCGCCGCCAGTCCCGCATGATCAGGCTGATCTCATCGATGGCATCTTTGAAATATTCACCGTCAATCCAGTAAACTGTTTTGCAGTCTTCACCGCTGCGTCGCGAGTACATGTTGATAAAGCGACAATCGCCAGCGCCTTTGATATAGCCGGCGGCTCTGGAATACACAGGCGCTGCGACAAGCGCTGTCGCAGCGAATGCTCCGAGCAACCCTCGCCGGGTTATCGTGTTGTTTGCTGTCTCGACCATCACGTGCCGTCTTTTCTTTTCCGCGCCCATTGGCATAGGTGCAGAGCGGTTGTATCTCCCCAGATAAGCAAGCTTATGGCATAAAAACACCGCTCAACCAAGTCAAAAATAAACGCCAACCGCTTTGCACTCTGAATTGCGCAGATTTCTGCTTTTTGATCTGTGGCCTTGGAATAGAGTCCATTGGTACAAAAGCGCAAAAAGCGGTTTGGTATCTTGAATGTGATTGGACAAATCAGTAAGTCTCTAGCATATATTAAAGACGATTGAATTGTTTTTTAGGGCGTTAAGATATGATACATTATAAGATGCGCAGATCGGCTTGCATTAGGGCGCGCCTTTTGATGTTTATAAGCGGCGCATTTTTCATGTTTTCAACGCTGTTTTCATCGATGCTGGCGGCAGAAAATTTGGCTTTCAACCTTGCTCTCGCCAAAACGCTTGAAAACCGTGGGTCGGCACTTGCGTTTTATCAAGACCGAGGTTTTGCACCTATTTGGGCCGGTATGGATGCCCCCGAAAAGGCGCGGCGCAGCGCGCTGATACGGGCGCTTGAAAATGCAGACACCCACGGGCTTCCGAGCTTTAAATACGGCCTTAACCGGCTGCTGGCGCTTGCTCGCAGCGCGAAATCCCAACAAGATTTGGGCGTTCTAGAGGGCCAGATGACGCTATCTTTTCTGCGCTATGCAGCAGATGTTCACACCGGATTGGTTGTTCCCGGTAAAGTGGATGAGAATATTTTTCGCAAGGTAAAGTACCTGAAGGATGGTGACTATCTTAATCCTCTTGCATCCATGGATGCCAATCAGTTTTTTACGCTTTTGCCGCCACAAACAGACAATTATCGCAACCTTCTTGCCGCGCGTCAGGATTTTCTAACCATCCTTAAGGAAGGAGGGTGGGGGCCGAAGCTTGTGGAAGAAAAATTGCGACCTGGCGAACGTGGTCAATCAGTTGTAGCTTTGCGTAACCGACTGATAGAACAGGGATATTTAAGAAGCACCCTCTCTGATCAATATGGGAAAATTTTGCGCAGTGCGGTGCAGAGCTTTCAAAAAGATCACGGGCTGTCCCCCGATGGTGTGGCTGGTCCACTAACCCTGGCTGAATTGAATGTGCCGGTTAAAGACCGGCTCAAAGCCATCAGCGTCGCGATGGAGCGCGAGCGATGGGTTAATGATGAGAACTGGCTCGATCTGCCAAAAAGCGCACGGCAAGTCCAAGTGAACCTTACGGATTTTTCAGCTAAAATTCTTGATGATGATGTTGTGGTTTTTGAAACCCGTTCGGTGATCGGGGCCAATGATGAAAAACGCCGAAGTCCTGAATTTTCGGACCGGATGGAACTTATGGTGGTCAACCCGACGTGGAATGTGCCGCGTTCGATCACTGTCGGGGAATATTTACCAGAACTTCAATTAGATCCCTTTGCGCTGAGCGAGTTGACCTTAATCAACCCGGAAGGCGAAAGTGTGGATCGTTTTAATATCAATTTTAATGACTATACCGAAGAAAATTTCCCCTATGATTTGAAACAAAAACCATCACAGCGCAATGCTCTTGGGTTGGTCAAATTTATGTTTCCCAACCCGCATAATATCTATTTGCATGACACGCCGCAAAAATCGCTTTTTTCAAGAGATGAAAGAGCCTTTTCCCACGGGTGTATCCGCTTGCACCAACCTTTTGATTTTGCCTATGCGCTTTTGGCAAAACAGACGATTACACCGAAAAAGACGTTCCAGACCGCCTTGGATCTGGGTGAAGAAAATATAATATTTTTGCGGCAACCGGTTCCGGTCCATATTATTTATCGCACTGCGGTAACGGGCCCCGACGGACGAATTGGTTTTCGCCGTGATATATATGGCCGCGATGCCCAAATATTTGCCGCTTTGCAAAAAGCAGGGGTGGTCATAACTTCAAATCAAGGGTAATCCATTGCCCAACATGGGAATGGTCATGGACTATCAGGTTAAGCAGATTGCCAAAGCACTTGACGCCGAAGTTTTCGGCGATGGCGATATTGTTGTCTCTGGCGTTGCCGAACCATCACAGGCTACATCCACAGATATAGCGTTGGCACTGGACGCTAAATATGCTGCTGATTTATCCGAAGGCAAAGCGCAGGTGGCCATGCTTTGGCCCGGCGCTGATTGGCAGGCAATGGGGCTTCGTGCCGCAATCGTTGCGCCGCGGGCGCGCTTTGCGCTGTCGGGGCTGTCGGCCATGATGGATCCGGGGCAATCCGCACCAAGTGGCGTACATCCCACAGCAGTGATTGAAAGCAGCGCCACTTTGGGCAAAGAGGTGTCAATTGGACCGTTCTGCTATATCGCAAAAGAGGCTGTTATCGGGGATAATGCCCAAATCGGTGCGCAATGCTATATCGGAAACAGCGCTCAATTGGGCAGGGATGCCAGATTGCGCGAAGCGGTTAAAATCGGAGCCCGGGTCACCATCGGGGACCGGTTTGTTGCCCAGCCCGGTGTGGTGGTGGGCGGAGATGGGTTTTCTTTCGTCACCCCAGAGGTATCTGCGGTTGAGCAGGTGCGCGAAAGCTTGGGCGAAGAGCGCGGCGATCTGAATGCGCAAAGCTGGTCTCGTATTCATTCCTTGGGCAGCGTGACGATCGGCGATGATGTCGAACTGGGCGCCAATAGCTGCGTCGACAGCGGCACGGTGCGCGATACGGTGATTGGCAATGGGGTCAAATGCGATAACCTATCCCAGATCGGGCATAACGTGCAGATCGGCAATGATTGCCTCATTTGTGCACAGGTTGGTATTGCCGGATCAGCGCGCATTGGCAACAATGTTGTTTTGGGCGGACAAACAGGGATTAGCGATAATGTCTTTGTGGGCGATCATGTGATTACGGGCGGTGCGACAAAAGTACTGTCCAATGTGCCGGCAGGCCGTGTTATGCTTGGATATCCGGCCATCAAGATGGATCAGCATATAGAAACCTACAAAGCTCTTCGCCGCCTGCCGAAATTATTTCAAGAAGTTAAAAAGCTGCAAAAAGCTGTGTTAAAGCCAACGGGAAAAAACTAAATTAAGCCTTGCAAGTCGATAAGGGATGAAGTGCAATGAGCGTTCAAGACAAAGTGATTGAAATTATAGCCGAGCAAGCGGTTCTCGACCCTTCGGATATAACGTTGGACAGCACCCTGCAAAGCTTGGGAATAGACAGTTTAGGGGTGGTTGAAAGTATTTTCGCCATTGAGGAAGCCTTTGATATTCAGGTGCCCTTTAATGCCAATAATCCCAGCGAAAGTGATTTTGATATCTCAAGCGTTGACAGCATCATCAAAGGCATCAACGTATTGGTGGCTGCGCAATCGTGAAACGGGTTGTGATCACCGGGGCCGGCACCATCAATGCCATTGGCCAGAGCGTGGCGCAGACCGAAGAGGCAATGCGCGAAGGACGCTGCGGTATCGGACCTCTTGAGGTTCGCGATGTGGACCGGTTGGCGATTAAAATCGGTGGTCAGGTGCGTGACTTTCAAGCAGAGCAGGCCTTTAACCGCCAGCAAATGACACTTTATGACCGCACTACCCACATTGCAAGGCTGGCCCCCAAAGAAGCCGTGGGGCAGGCGGGTCTAAGCTTTGCTGGCGAGCTCGCCGCAAAATCCGGCGTCATCCTGGGCACCGCAGGCGGCGGTGTCAGCACATGGGATGACAATTACCGCGCGGTCTATGAAGAGGGTAAAAACCGAGTGCATCCCTTTGTTGTCCCCAAATTGATGAACAATGCGGCGGTCAGTCATATTTCGATCGAATACAACTTAAAAGGCCCCAGTTTCACCGTGTCCACAGCCTGCGCAAGCTCGAACCATGCGATGGCACAGGCGTTTCAAATGGTGCGCTCGGGCATGGCGCCGGCCATGCTCACAGGGGGCTCAGAATCCATGCTGTGCTTTGGAGGCGTCAAAGCCTGGGAAGGGCTTCGGGTAATGAGCCATGATGCCTGCCGGCCGTTTTCAGCCAATCGGAACGGAATGGTGCAAGGCGAGGGCGCAGCAGTCTTTGTGTTTGAAGAGCTAGAGCATGCCAAAGCCCGCGGCGCCGATATACAGGCCGAAGTCGCCGGGTTCGCGATGTCGTCCGATGCCTCGGATATCGTGATGCCGTCAAAGCAGGGGGCCGGACGGGCAATAGCAGGGGCCTTGACCGATGCCCGGCTTGCGCCCGAGGATGTGACCTATATCAACGCCCATGGCACCGGCACTGCGGCCAATGATAAAACCGAATGCGCTGCTGTTGCAGGTGTGTTCGGGCGCCATGCAGACCAGTTGATGATCAGTTCGACCAAATCCATGCATGGCCATCTTATTGGCGGCACGGGCGCGGTTGAATTGCTGGCCTGCATTATGGCGGTGCGGGATGGGGTGATAGCCCCCACCATTGGCTATGAAGAACCTGATCCGGAATGTGCGCTGGATGTGGTGCCCAATCAAGCCCGCGAAATGAAGGTCAAGGCGACCCTAAGCAATGCTTTTGCCTTCGGTGGGCTCAATGCGGTTTTGGCGCTGCGCAAATTTAACGGTTAGCAGGTCCGCACAAAAATCAACTGGACTGCGGGCTTTCTTTGGGTTTGCTCTGGGCCATGCACATGCTGGCGTAAAGCCCATTTTCGGAAATCAAATGCGCATGCGTTCCCGCTTCGATAACCCGTCCGCTGTCGAGCACATAAATATGATCCGCGTCTTGAATGCCGGACAGTTTATGAGCCACCACAATTGTGGTTTTACCGTGCTGTAATTCTTGAAACGCCAAATTAACGCTTTCTTCGGTGATGGCATCCAGCGCCGAGGTGGCCTCATCCAGCAATAAAACGGGGGCTGGTTTTAGAAACGCTCTGGCGATGGCAATGCGTTGTTTTTGACCGCCAGACAGCAAATTGCCCTTTGGCCCCACAGAAGCATCCCCGCGCGATAGCATCAAATCATCAATGCGCGCCAGTTGCGCGGCTTTTAGAACCGCCTCATCGCTGGCGTCAGGATCGGCATAGCGAATGTTATCTTTGATGCTTTTGTCAAAAATAACCACATCCTGTGCAACGACGGAAAACTTGTCGCGAACAGAGCGAAGAGTGAAGTCTTTGATGTCGTCACCATTGAACAGGACTTTGCCGGACGAAAGTTCATAAAGCCGTGTGACAAGGCTTAGAACCGTTGTTTTACCTGATCCTGTGGCGCCAACAATGGCGGTTTTTTGCCCCGCTTTGAAGGTTAGATTTAAATCATTGAAGAGCGCGTCAGTAGCGGTATAGCCAAAGTGCCCGCCGGCGATTTCAATCTCGATATCTTTGGCGTCAAAGACTTTGGCATCGTCGCGGTCACTGACTTCGCGTTCGGTCAGCATTAAGCTGCGTATACTGTCAAGCAGGATCAGGCTGGCTTGCAGTTTGGCAAAAAATTGTGCCAATAGCCGCGCCGGATCAAAAATTATAACCAGCCCCAAGAGAAAGGAAATAATCGATGCCCCATCGATGTCAAACTGGTCCGATAGCGCCATATACCCGCCGCCGCCCACCACAAGCATATAAACAACCGCCGAAGACAGATCGATGGATGGCAGCATCAGAGCTTCGCTTTGCTGCAATTTAACAAACAGAGATTTTATCCCCGATGAGGCGTCCACCATACGGTTAATCTCTGGCTTTTCCTGACGCGCCATTTTAATGGTCCGCATGCCGCCAGCCATTTCATCGATATTGCTCATATAGCGGCCAAGCACAGATTCGAAATTACGGCGGATAACCTTGATGCGCGCAGAAACGAAATGCATCATCAAGAAAATAACCGGCAATGCCACCAAGGCCGAGCAGAAAAGCAAGGGCGATTTGTAAATCAAATAGCCCGATACAATCACAATAATCACAAAATCGCGCAGGGCATTCACCGTGGCCTGTCCCACAAAAAGCCCAAGATCTTGAACCTGATTGACCAAGCGCAGAATAAGATCTGTGGAATGTGTGCCGTCAAAAAACTTCTGGTCGAAATAAAGCACACGGGTAATTAAATCTGATCGCATTTGAAAAATGGCTTCGCCTGCAAGCCGGGCTGATAGGCTGGGTATGAAATAAGATGTGGCCGCCCGCACAGCAAAGATACCAAAGATTAATGCGCAAACCTCAAGCAGATCGCGCAGGTCGCCTTGGGTAAAGATTACCCTTAGGCCAGTTTCTGTAATGGCCAGAAATTGTTGAAGAACGAACCCTTGCAGAACAATCATCAAAAAGATCAAAAACAGCCAGCCGGTTTTCTGCTTTAGATAATCGCTCCAGAACCAGCGCATATTGGCAATGTCTTTGGGCGTGAACATTTTTGTACGCATGAAGTTGTTATGCCTGCATCAAGGTCGCTTTGGCCTGTTCCTATCGTGCTTTCAGCAGATTTTCAATCAAGCAAGCCTTGGACACTTAAAACCTGCAAGAGGTGGTTGGTCATGACCTGATTTGACGGTCTATTTCGCTGTTTACAAAATGTTGAGCGCCACAACTGCTTGTATCCCTGCCTTATTGAATAAAGGTTGCACGATGGCATCAGCTTTTGACGCTACAAAAGGTGTAGGTGATTCGGATATGCGGCAGCGGTAAGGGCGATCTGTCGCCACATTAGAGACAATTATGTTCTGGTGAGCTTTTTGGATTTGCTTTAGGAGC
>ERZ1047821.2127-NODE-2127-length-12212-cov-95.375257_pt1 | contig 12212 bp, 7 predicted proteins | sample MGYA00383096_ERZ1047821 | MGnify/ENA primary metagenome ERZ1047821 (study PRJEB29581, sample SAMEA5548366) | metagenome | biome: marine; feature: coastal; material: water | depth 25 m | study: Short-term variability in the microbial, nano- and picoplankton... | reverse complement strand
GAATATTAGGAAAAATATCCTACAGTTCTAATGAAATAAATGGAACTGCTTTTGATAGTGCAGGAAATCAAACTTCATGGACAGCTACAAAAATTGTTAAAGAGGAAAACAAAAAGAAAAAATTTAATACTGATGAAGAAAAAAGTATTATTCTTCAACCTGTATCTTTTCCTAACATAGGATATGGAAACTTCACACAACCAAAACAACAAACTATTTTAATAAAAAATACTACAGTTTGGACTAGTGAATCTGAGGGGATTTTAAAAAACACAGATGTATTACTTAAAAATGGTAAAATTGTTCTAATCGGAAGTAATATTAAAGACAAAAAAGCTTTATTGATTGATGGGACGGGAAAACATCTAACTGCAGGTATTGTAGACGAGCACTCACATATAGCAGCATCCGCTATCAATGAAGGTGGTCACAACTCTACAGCAGAAGTAACTATAGAAGATGTTGTAGACCCAACAGACATCAATATTTACAGAAACCTTTCAGGAGGTACTACTTCAATTCAAATTCTTCATGGTTCTGCAAATCCGATTGGAGGTCGTTCGGCTATCATAAAATTAAAATGGGGAGAAAATGCTCAAGATTTAATTTATGAGAATTCCCCTAAATTCATAAAATTTGCTCTAGGTGAAAATGTAAAACAATCTAGATCAAATACAAGTTACAGGTTTCCACAAACTCGTATGGGGGTTGAACAAGTTTTTACAGATTACTTTCAAAGAGCTAAAGAATATGATCTTATCAAGAAAAGTGGTCAACCCTACAGAAAAGATTTAGAAATGGAAACTTTGGCAGAAATCTTAAACAAAGAACGCTACATTTCATGTCATTCATATGTTCAAAGTGAAATTAATATGTTAATGAAAGTTGCTGAAAAATTCAATTTCAATGTAAATACGTTTACACACATTTTAGAGGGGTATAAAGTTGCTGATAAAATGAAAGAACACGGTGTTGGTGGATCTACCTTCTCAGATTGGTGGGCCTATAAATATGAAGTTAATGATGCCATTCCTTACAATGCCGCAATTATGCATAATGCTGGTGTTACTGTTGCAATTAATTCTGATGACAGGGAAATGTCAAGAAGATTAAACCAAGAGGCTGCAAAAACCGTAAAATATGGTGGAATGTCAGAATTAGAAGCATGGAAAATGGTTACTATAAACCCAGCAAAACTTTTACATATAGATAATAGAGTTGGAAGTATTAAAGTTGGAAAAGATGCCGATGTTGTCTTGTGGAGTGATCATCCACTGTCTATATATGCCAAAGCTGAAAAAACAATCATAGAAGGCAAGATCTATTTTGACATAAAAGATGACGAAAGAAAAAGAGCAGCCATTAAATTAGAAAAAGCAAAACTAATTAACTTGATGTTAAAAGAAAAAATGGGTGGTGGTAAAACACAATTACCTAAGAAAAGAAGAGATAGAAATTTTCATTGTGATACAAAAGAAATATAAAAAATGAGAAGAATAATATATAGTTTGATGTTTTTACTTACAATAGTAAACATCACAGCGCAACAAACCCCAGCAAGCAAGCAAGCTGAACCAATATCTATTGAAGGAGCAACAGCCCATTTGGGTAATGGAGAGGTTATTGAAAATTCCCTTGTAATGTTTAGAGAAGGGAAAATTATTTTTGTTGGTAGTTCAAAAACAAAAATAGCGAGAATTGGAAAAATTATTAAAGCTAATGGCAAGCATATTTATCCTGGGTTTATAGCTACCAACTCAACTCTAGGCTTGGTAGAAGTAGATGCGGTTAAAGCATCTTCAGACGTAAGAGAAACCGGGATTATGAATCCACACATTAGAAGTATCATAGCTTATAATGCAGAAAGTAAAGTTGTTGAATCTATGCGTCCTAATGGAGTTTTAATGGCGCAAATCACTCCTCGTGGAGGGACTATTTCTGGAACCTCCTCTGTAGTTCAACTAGATGCCTGGAATTGGGAAGATGCTTCACTAAAAAATGATGATGCTATCCACATGAACTGGCCATCTAGTTTTACAAGTGGTCGATGGTGGCTTGGTGAAGATCCGGCTCTCAAACCAGACAAAAACTACCTAAAAAAAATAGAAGAAATAGCATCTTTTTTTAAAAGTGCAAAACAGTATCACAACAAAGATAATTCTATAAAGAATTTGCCATTTTCTTCAACTGAGGGATTATTTCTTGGAACTCAAAAGCTTTTTGTTCATGCCAGTGGGCAAAGAGAAATTACGGATGCTGTTACTATGGCTAAGGATTTAGGGATTAACAATATAGTTTTAGTTAATGGTCATGAAGCTGAAAAAGTTTCAAGTCTGCTCGTTAAACACAACATACCTGTTCTACTTGAAAGACCTCATAGAAATCCAGAAAGCGAAGATCATGCCTATGATTACACGTACACTATTGCAAAAACATTAACAGATTTAGGGATTTTAGTTGGTATCGGCATGGAAGGGCAAATGGAAAGAATGAATACACGTAATTTACCATTTTACGCAGGTACATTTGCTGCACATGGTTTAGAAAGAGAGAATGCCGTTAAATTGATTACAAATAATGCTGCAAAAATTCTTGGTATAGATGACACTGTTGGAACACTTGAGGTTGGTAAAGATGCCACTTTGTTTATTTCTGAAGGTGATGCTCTTGATATGAGAGGAAATATTTTAACTGAAGCTTTTATTCAAGGAAGAAAAATAAGTTTAGAATCACACCAAACCAAATTATGGAAACGGTATTCCAATAAATTTAAAACAGAATAAAAATGAAAAAGGCTCTATCAATCTAGAGCCTTTTTATTTGAGGTCGTAATTTTTTTGTATATTAGAAATAAAATTATTTTTTAATCCCTACAAAAAAATGAAAATGAAAAAAAAATACACTATTACCCTATTAGCCTTATGTGCTATCAGTTTTTCTTTCTTTGAATATTATGTTAGTTCTACCTTAGGTGTTCCCACAGTTGAAGAGGTTTATGGAGGTCGAATTAACTACATAAACGGATATCAGTTTCATCCAGATTCTACAAGAATATTTGTTTCTACTCAAAGTGCTAATTCAGTTTTTTATGCTAATATCTTATCAACTAGTAGCCCATCAATTGATAAATTTCAAGTAGTTCCTAGTTTAGATGATACTAATAATTTTGGTTCTGCAATTAGAAAAGTTGAAATACATGAAGCATCAGAAAGTATTTATTTTATCAATGAAAATACTCTGTACACAACAACTATTACCGAGTTAACAGCCAATAGTACTGGAGTCAGTGGTGTAAATGATTTAGCTATTAAAGGAGATTATGTCTTTGCAGCAGGTAGTGGACAATTATTTCATGGAACATTAAACGCAACCAATAGTTTCACCTCTGGTTCTGGATCTCCAATAGGATTTCCATCAATTGGTGGAATCTTTTATTTAAATATACATCCTATATCAGAAAAAATGTATGTTTTTTCAAAAGGTACTAGTCCATCACTTTATGTATCAACAAGTAATTATAACGCTTTTGATGCAACTACAACTTTTTCTGATATATCTCCTACTTTAACAAGTACAGCTGTAACCTGGACTGCTTTTTCAATTGGACCAGATGGTAGATTTTTCATTGGTGGTAATAATAATACAAGCAAATTTATAGCTTATTCTGATGATGATGGAACAACTTGGAATGAGTATGATACTGGAATTGTGGGAACTTCAGCTACAAATTTTGATTTTTCAGGTGACTCCTCAAGTTACTATGTATTATTTGCATCAATGTTTAGCGACGATAAAGGAATTAGTGGTACTTGGCAAAAATTTGGAACAACTACTCATTACACACACCCAAATGATGGAGCTGTTTTTGTAGATCCAAATAATGAGAATATATTTTATTCCACTTCAGATCAAGGTCTTGGTGTTTCCCTAAATCAAGGAGTAACAGTTATTAGTGGTGATGAAGGTATTGAAGCTGTTCAAGTAAAAGATATGGAAATGACTATAGATAAAAAATCAGGATGGATAGCCTCCAAATCTGGTATTCGTAAAGTTACTGACTATGACACTTCAACCCCAAGTTGGACTAATTCTATATGGCCAAACGGTGATGGATCTGGATATTTTTCAATTGCTATGAAGCCCTCTGATGATGAAACTGCCTATGCCGGTAATGTAAGAGTCTATAAAACATCAAATAATGGATCTAATTGGACACAGGTGTTTACACCCGAGAGTTCACCTTATAATTACCCTAACGTAGGAACTCAAATAAATGCTTTGACTATTTGTCCGTTTGATGAAAATATTGTCTTTGCAGGAGTTGAAATAAAGGATTCGGACAAAGGCGGTTTATTTGTTTCGGAGGATGCTGGAGGGTCTTGGTCACAAGTTTTATTACATACTAGCTCAGGAAACAATGATGTTGATGTAAATGATATCATATTCACTCAAGAAGGTGGAACTAATACTGCATACATTGGTGTTCAATATGACCTAACTGCTCCAACTGGAAGAAGTGTCTACAAATTAACCCAAACATCATCTGGATGGTCTGTCTCACAAGACATGAATTCTGGAACAACTAGCACAGGCACAACAATTGTAGTATCAATTAATGATTTGGATTATAACGCATCAAATAATACAGTTTACGCTACAGGAACAGATGCTGGTACAAATCATCCTGTATCCTATTATAAACCTCTTAGCGGAACAGGTTTATGGACTGTAAACACATCCTCTGGTTTTCCTACATCATCATCAACATTTAACAAACAAGGGAAAGCTATCGTTCATGATGGCACAAATACTTTATATTGTGCTGTGGATCACGAAATTTACTACCTAACAACAGGAGCTTCATCTTGGACATTAGGATATTCATATCCAGTTGGTACGGAAATTAATTGTTTATTCTATGATGAGCTATTAGTTGGCACTGGAACAGGTTTATATGCTCAGGCTGATCCTAGTTCTACAGCAAGTGTAAATGATAAGGATTTTATTACTATTTCTACTTATCCAAATCCAGTTAAAACTGGAAATTATTTAACTATCCAATATGAGAACGAAATTATAAACCCAACATATCGAATCACTAACATACGTGGTCAACTTATTCAAGAATTTAAAAAGAATGAGGTGCAATACAATACTAATTCATCAAAAATAAAAATTCCAAAAAAAATACAACCTGGTTTATATTTATTGAGTGTTTACAATAAAAAGAAAAAACTACTAACAAAGAAGATAGTTGTTAATTGATTTTTAGAATAAAAATTAATATTAACAAACTATATCCACAAATATTATGATATATGTTCGTTACTTTCAAAAACTTATAAATCCTAATAATAAAAGAATTAAAAAGTTTAAATTTGCATGTAACGAACATTAAATGTTTCAAATTAAATGAAACAAATACAAAGTCTCCAAAATACTTTCATAAAAAATATTCTTAAACTTCAAGAGAAATCTCGGGAAAGAAAAAAGCAACAATTATTTGTTATTGAGGGGAAAAGAGAGATTGAACTCGCATTTAAAGGCCAATTTGAAATTGACTCACTTCTATTTATTCCACAAAAAATAGAGTATGATTACCTAAAACAGTTTAATGCTAGAGAAGTAATTGAGATCACTCCAGAGGTGTATCAAAAAATAGCTTATAGAGAATCAACGGAAGGAATTATAGCCATAGCTAAATCCAAGTATATAGATTTAAACTCGCTCATCTTTAAAAATATAAAACCATTAATCTTAGTGGTTGAAGGCATCGAGAAACCTGGAAACATTGGCGCCATGATTAGGTCTGCTGATGCGGCTAATATTGATGCTATAATTTTAGCAGATCCAAAGACAGATCAATACAACCCAAATGTAATAAGATCAAGTGTAGGAGGTGTTTTTACTAAGAATATTGTAATCTCTTCATCAGATGAGGTCATAAAATTTTTTAAAAAAAATAATATAAAAATGTATGCAGCTACCTTGCAAAACTCAAACTTATACACAAATCAAAATTACACGGAGGCAACAGCTATTATTGTAGGAACAGAAGCTAACGGGTTAACTCAAATATGGAGAGATCATTCAACAAAAAACATTAATATTCCTATGCAGGGAGAAATTGACTCTATGAATGTATCTGTAGCAGCTGCAATCATCCTTTTTGAAGCAAAAAGACAACGAAACTTTAAATAAAATAAGTACATGAAAATACTAGGGATGGATATCGGTGGCTCTGGAATTAAAGCTGCTATAGTTGACACAAAAACAGGTGAATTAATTTCTGATAGACATAGAATAGCCACACCAAAGCCAGCTACACCAGATGCTGTTGCTGAAGTTGTGAAGGAAATGATAAACCATTTTAATTGGAATAAAGCTGTTGGATGTAGTTTTCCAACCACTATAATAGACGGAAAATGTATTCATTCTGGTAATTTAAGTACTAAGTGGAAAAACATTCAGGTTGATGATTTTTTTAAAAATATTTGTGAGCTTCCATTTTACATAAGTAATGATGCTGATTTAGCTGGTATGGCTGAAGTAACTTTAGGAGCTGGCAAAGGAAAAAAAGGAGTGGTTTTAGTAATTACTATTGGAACTGGAATAGGATCTGGCTTATTTTACAATGGAAAATTAATCCCTAATTTAGAAATAGGAAAATTACTACACAAAGATGGAGAAATAATTGAGTTTTTTTGTGCAGATTCCATTAGAAAAAAAGAAGAATTAACGTTAGAGGAATGGGCTTTACGCTTTGATATTTTGCTGCAATACATCAAAACTATATTCTCACCTAATTTAATAATTTTGGGAGGTGGTATTAGTAAAAAATACGATAAATTTAAACAATACTTGAGTACAGATGTAAAGATTAAAGTTGCCAAATTTAAAAATAATGCAGGGATTATAGGCGCTGCCATGTATGCTAGTAAAAAGATTAATAAATAATGGAACCCTCTACTCTATTTAATATTCTCATAACCATTTTATTAATAAAATTCGTTATTGATAGTGTTTTAAATCATTTAAATGCAAAACATTTTAATGATACCCTACCCAATGATGTTTCTGATGTATATGAAATTAACGAGTACCAAAAATCTCAATCATACAAAAAAACAAATCACAACTTTAGTAAAATCACTTCATTATTTTCTTTAATTACAACACTTCTTTTTTTCTTTTTTAACGGGTTTTCAATTGTAGACGAGATAGCAAGAGGATTTTCTAACAATATCATAATCATAACTTTAATTTTTTTTGGAATTATTATTATTGGAAGTGATATCATTAGTATTCCTTTTTCTTTGTATAAAACCTTTGTTATAGAAGAAAAATTTGGGTTTAATAAAGCCACTAAAAAAATATTTTTTTTAGATAAAATTAAAGGTCTTTTAATGACTATTATTTTAGGCGGCTCTATCCTATCTATCATCACATGGTTTTATGAATTTACTGGAAATTATTTTTGGATTTACTCTTGGCTATTAATCTCTGCTTTTTCAGTTTTTTTAAATATGTTTTACTCCAAGCTCATAGTTCCATTATTTAATAAGCAGACCATTTTAGAGGAAGGTGATCTGAAAAATGACATTATAAAATATGTAAATTCTGTTGGTTTTAAAGCTCATGACATATATGTTCTTAATGGATCCAAGCGATCTACTAAGGCTAATGCCTATTTTTCTGGATTTGGAAATCAAAAAAGAATTACACTATATGATACTCTTATAAATGATTTAGAAAATGATGAAATAGTTGCTGTTTTAGCTCACGAGGTAGGACATTACAAAAGAAAGCATATACTTTATAATTTATTATCATCTATCATATTAACTGGATTTGCTTTATTTGTATTATCATTATTTATTAAAACACCAGTATTATCATTAGCATTAGGCGTTTCACTTCCCAGCTTTCATATTGGCTTAATTGCATTTGGTATTTTATATTCTCCTGTATCCCAAATTTTAGGAATTTTCATGAATTATATGTCTAGAAAGTTTGAATATCAAGCAGATAATTATGCTAAAAACACATTTTCAGCTTCACCTCTAATTAGCTCATTAAAAAAACTTTCTAAAAATAGTTTAAGCAATCTAACACCACATTATCTCTATGTATTCTTTCATTTTTCACACCCTACGCTTTTAGATAGAATTAAAAATTTAAAAAAATAAACTGATCTTAAAAATTTGCTCATAGTTATTTTTTATGCTACTTTCATTGTATATTCTTGATTAACAAATTATAGTCATAATCATCAAAAGAATATTTAGTTAAACATTATAACTTAATTTAATTATTGGAATATAAAGCTACCATAGAAGAAGAAAATAAAGAAATTGCTAAGCGATATAAAAATCTATTAAAAGAAACGTACCAAACACTTTCTAGATCAGATAAATTATTGATTAGAAAAGCTTTTAATTTATCTGTAGAAGCTCACTCAAATCAAAGAAGAAAAACGGGCGAGCCTTACATTTTTCATCCAATTTCTGTAGCAAAAATAGTTGCTAATGAAATTGGTCTGGGTGCAGTCTCTATTGTAGCTGCACTACTTCATGATGTGGTTGAAGATACTAAGTACACTATTAATGACATAGAACAATTATTTGGTGAAACTGTAGCTAGAATAGTTAGTGGTCTTACTAAGATTTCTAGTTTAAAAAAAGACAAGGATCATTCTATCCAAGCAGAAAATTTTAGAAAAATGCTACTCACCCTGCACGATGATGTTCGTGTAATATTAATTAAAGTAGCCGATCGATTACATAATATGCAAACTATGGATGCTATGCCTGCTCATAAGCAGGTAAAAATAGCGTCTGAAACTTTATATATATATGCTCCACTAGCTCATAGACTAGGATTGTATAATATCAAAACAGAACTAGAGGATTTAGGATTAAAATATACTGAACCAGATGTTTACAATGATATAGTGAGTAAAATCAGTGAAAGCAAAGAAGATCAAGACAACTACATTCAAACCTTTGAAAAGATATTAAATAAGGGTTTAAGTAGAGAAAGTTTTAACTATCAAATCAAAGGTCGCTTTAAATCCATTTTTTCTATTCGCAGAAAAATGAGGAAGCAAAATGTATCTTTTGAGGAGGTTTACGACAAGTTTGCCATCAGAATAATTTTTGAACCTACTTCCAAAGATGAAAAATTTGATGCATGGAAAATTTACTCTATAGTAACTGATTATTTTAAACCCAACCCTTCAAGACTTAGAGATTGGATTTCTCAACCAAAGTCTACAGGTTATGAGGCACTTCACATAACAGTTGTTGGACCAGAAGCAAAATGGGTTGAAGTACAAATTCGATCTAATAGAATGGATGAAATTGCAGAAAAAGGATATGCGGCTCATTTTAAATACAAACAAGGAACAGAAAATGAAAATGGATTAGATGGCTGGTTAAATCGTTTGAAAGAAACTTTGGAAAATCAAAGTATCAATGCAGTAGATTTTGTTGAAGATTTTAAACTGAACTTGTACGCTAAAGAAATTTATGTATTTACACCAAATGGTGATTTAAAATCACTTCCAAAAGGTGCTTCAGCGTTAGATTTTGCTTTTTCGATACATACCGATATCGGTTTAAAATGTAGAGGAGTAAAAGTAAATGGAAAATTAGTTCCGTTAAGTCATGAACTTTCGAGTGGAGATCAAATAGAAGTTTTCACAACTTCAAATAATAAACCCAATGCACGTTGGTTAGATTTTGTTATTACCGCTAGGGCTAGAACTAAAATTAAATCAGCACTAAAAGAACAAGAGAAAAAAATAGCAGAGGAAGGCAAAGCAATTTTGGTACGAAAGCTTCGTCATTTAAAAATTAATTTTGATGAAAAATCATTAAATGAGCTAGTTGTTTTTTTTAAATTAAAAACTAGTTTCGATTTATTTTTCAGAATAGGCACTGGTGCTATCGATAATACTCAACTAAAAAACTTTGTAAGCCAGCGAAACAATATGATTATTAACTTCTTTAAAAAGCGTTTATCTAGAGCGCCTTCAAAAGAGTTAATTAATAAAGAAGAGGTTTCTACAAAATACGATGGTTTGGTTTTTGGGCCAGAAGAAGAAAAATTAGACTTTACTTCATCTAAATGTTGCAAACCAATTCCAGGAGACAAGGTTTTTGGTTTTATAACTATAAATGAAGGGATAAAAATTCACAAAAAAGATTGTCCTAATTCCATATCTCTTCAATCTAACTATGCATACAGAGTTATTAAAGCAAAGTGGATAGATTCAACCAATCAAGAATTTAAAGCTATTTTAAAATTAAGTGGTGAAGACAACAAGGGAATAGTAAACAACTTAACTAAAATAATTTCTAATACTATGGATGTTTTTATTCACAGTATAAATATCGCTGGAAATGAAGGTATATTTGATGGTAAATTATCTATAAGTGTTAAAAACAGAACCCAACTAAACAAATTAATTGAACGCATAAAAAAAGTAGAAGGTATAAAAAAAGTAGAACGTGTTAATACAATGTAAATAACCTTCTGAAAAAACTATCCTTTACATCAAATAATAACATTAAATTTGTTTCACTTATAAAGTAATAATATGGTCTCAAAAAACAATCAAGAAGTTGTAAAAAGAGTATTTACTACCTTTCTGGAAGAGAACAAACACAGAAAAACTCCAGAGAGATTTGCTATTCTTCAAGAAATATATGATGTAGACGAACATTTTGATATTGAATCTTTATATATCAACATGAAAAATAAAAACTATCGTGTAAGCAGAGCTACTTTGTATAATACTATAGACTTATTATTGGATTGCGGGCTAGTTAGAAAACACCAATTTGATGGTCAATCTATGGCTAGATATGAAAAAAGCTATTTTGACAAACAACACGACCACGTTATTCTTACAGATTCTGGAGAAGTTAAAGAGTTTTGCGATCCAAGAATTCAGATTATAAAAAAAACAATTGAAGAAGTTTTTGACATAGACATTCATAATCATTCACTTTACTTTTACGGAACAAAAAAACAATCAAAAAATTAATATTTAATAGAATTATATTTCATGGGGGTAGATTTATTACTAGGACTACAATGGGGAGACGAAGGAAAAGGAAAAATTGTTGATGTTCTTACAAAGAACTATGATATCATTGCTAGATTTCAAGGTGGACCTAATGCAGGGCATACACTAATATTTGATGGTCACAAACATGTTCTTCATACAATTCCATCAGGAATTTTTCATAAAACTGCTTTAAATGTAGTTGGTAATGGAGTGGTCATAGATCCAGTAATCTTTAAAAAGGAATTAGAAAATCTCGATAGACATGAAATTGATTATGAATCAAAACTTCTTATATCTAGGAAAGCCCATTTAATACTCCCAACACATAGATTATTAGATGCAGCCTCAGAAACTTCAAAAGGAAAAGCTAAGATAGGTTCTACCCTTAAAGGAATAGGTCCAACTTATATGGATAAAACTGGAAGAAATGGGATGAGAGTTGGTGATCTTGAATTAGATAATTGGAAAGACAAATACCAAGCACTAACAAAAAAGCATATTGAACTGTTAGATTTCTTTAACGTAGATATTCAATATAACCTAGAAGAGTTAGAAGAAGAGTTTTCTAAAGGAGTAGAAAAACTAAGAAGATTATCTTTTATTGATAGTGAAGAATTCTTAAATAATGCAGTAAAAAATAAAAAAACAATTTTGGCAGAAGGTGCACAAGGGTCATTATTAGATATAGATTTTGGCACATATCCTTTTGTAACTTCATCTAATACTACTGCCGCTGGAGCTTGTACTGGATTGGGAGTTGCGCCAAATAGAATTGGAGAAGTATTTGGTATTTTTAAAGCTTATACTACACGCGTAGGCTCAGGACCTTTCCCTACAGAATTATTTGATAACGATGGAGCTACTATGGCTAAAGTAGGGCATGAATTTGGAGCAACTACCGGAAGGCCAAGACGTTGTGGATGGTTAGATTTAGTAGCTTTAAAATATGCAGTAGACATTAACGGTGTAACTCAATTAATGATGATGAAAGGAGATGTTTTATCAGGATTTAAAACATTAAAAGTATGTACATCATACAATTATAAAGGGAAAAAAATTAGCCACTTACCTTATAATATTGAACCTGAAAATGTGTCCGTTAATTATACTGAGTTTAAAGGTTGGAATGAAGACT
>ERZ1047821.2125-NODE-2125-length-12215-cov-11.415132_pt1 | contig 12215 bp, 8 predicted proteins | sample MGYA00383096_ERZ1047821 | MGnify/ENA primary metagenome ERZ1047821 (study PRJEB29581, sample SAMEA5548366) | metagenome | biome: marine; feature: coastal; material: water | depth 25 m | study: Short-term variability in the microbial, nano- and picoplankton... | reverse complement strand
CCACTGACCTCAGGCTTATGAGTCCTGCGCTCTAACCAACTGAGCTACCCCGCCATATTATATTTGAGGTTTATACTACTTTTAAGTTTTGTTTCAATATAGTAATAATTATCAGATAAACAAAAATTTAAAGTTTCATATTTTGAGCAAATACTTAAATAAATATTATTGGATTAGGAAACTATTTGTTAATAGTTTTGTCTCTAAGCTTGTTAGCCAAAAACTATTAAATAAGATTGTATTTAATTCAATTTATAAGTCAAATCATTGGAATAAAAGTCAGAAATTTGATTTAAATCAATCTTATTCAGGACCAGGTTCAGCTGCTAATTCGGTTCAAACTAATAATTTAGTTTCAGAATTAGAAAAATTTTTTAAAGAAAATAATATAAAAAATATTTTAGATGCTCCTTGTGGTGATTGTGCTTGGATAAAAAAATTTTTTGATACGGACATCAAATATACTGGCATTGATATTGTTGATGATTTAATGGATAAAAATAAATTAACATTTAAATCAAATCCAAACATAAACTTTTATTGTAAAGATTTAACTGAATATAATGACTTTGATAATTTTGATTTTATATTAATGAGAGATTTTTTTATTCATTTGCCAGTCCCTGTTATTAAAGAGATTATAATAAATTTAAAAAAATCAAATTGTAAATATTTTGCTTTTAATAACTATGAAAATATTGATGCAAATAAAGAAATTTCAACTGGTCAACATAGAAAAATTAATTTACTAAAAGAACCTTTCAACTTAAATGAACCTTTTTATAAGATACAAGAAGTTAATAATGAACACAATCCAGATCAAGGTAATTTTATATATATCTATAAAAATTAAAATGTTTATTCTTCAGATAATTAAATAAAAATTTTTAAACGTCTTTGATTATCTAGATGTTTAATTTGATAATGTTAAAATAGAAATAACAGTAATTACCGAAACCAATAACAATGAAAAAAATATTTTTTTTCTAAGGCTATTTTTTTTTTCAATTCTCACTCTATTTAATAATATGTTGACATTTGTGGTCTTAATTTCATCTAAAGACACATTTTTTTTTAAACTTGAATCTGTACTGAATAATTTTATATCCCCACCACTTTTTTGCATGACTCATTTAATCAGCTAATAGATTAAAAAACAAATAATTTAATTTATTGATTATATATTCCTAAAATTACTTTGTTTTAATGGTTTTAGTAATATTTCAGCAGGATATTTTTTTTTCTCTACTTCAATATATAGATTTTTTTTAGATAACTCTTCCTTGTTTAAACTTGATTTAATATATCCAAAAGCTAAATTTCTATCAAAATTAAATGAATAATTTCCTGAAGTTGTTTCACCTATTATTTTATCATCTAAATAAATTGGTTCATCATGTAAAAGTAAAGGCTCGCCTGGTTTACTATTTTTAAGTGACAACATGATCAATCTTTTATTTTGTTTTTTATCTTTCATTTTTAACAAAACATCTTTTCCTACAAAGTTAATGTCTTTTCTTAAGCTAATTGCAAAATTTAAATCTGCTTCATATTGATTTTCTTTAGGTGATATATCATGACCCCAATGTAAGTAACCACTTTCCATTCTCATAATATCCATTGCATGCATACCACAATTAGAAAGATTAAAATTTTTACCTTTATCTATAATTAATTCATAAATTTTTTTTGCATCTTTAAATTCTACATACAACTCGTAACCTAATTCACCAACATAAGATAACCTTTGAGTCCAAACTTTAATACTTTCAATTGTAATATATTTACCTGTTCCAAATTTAAAATTATCATTCTCAAAATTTTCATTACTGATAGTTTTTATTAAATCTCTACTCTTTGGGCCGAATAGTCCAAAAACGCAATAATCGTCAGTCACATCTCTTAATTCAATTTCTTTAGAAAGATGCTTCTTTATATGAAACTTGTCTCTTTCTCTTGTTGCAGCTGAGCTAACTATTCTAAAATAATTTTTATCAAGACAAATAACCGTCAAATCAGTTTCTATACCTCCATCACTATTTAGCATTTGTGTATATGTGCATTTTCCAACTTCATTTTTAATATTTGCTGTGCAAATTTTCTGTAATTCTTGATGTGCATTTTCTGAAATTATTTCAAATTTAGAAAATGGAGTTAAATCATACAATCCAATATTTTTAACAGTATTTTTAGTTTCATGTTTAGCTGATGGATACCAATTTTGATAATTATAACTATATTGATACTCAGCTTTTTCTCCATTTAAAGCAAACCACATTGGTCTTTCATATCCTCCAGAAACACCAAAGCATGCACCAAAACTTTTTAAAATTTCATGATGAGGTAATTTTTTGATATCTCTTGAAGTTTTATATTGTTTAAATGGCCAGTGAATACCATATAAATCACCTAAACTTTCTGTAATTCTTTTTTTAATAAAACCAATTTCTGAATGAAAATTTTGAAATCTTTTTATATCATAGTAAAAAATATCTTCGTTGATATGGCCTGTCATCATCCATTCAGCTGTAACTTTACCTACGCCTCCTCCACTTCCAATCCCAATACTGTTTAAACCACAACACACAAAAAAATTTTTGATTTCAGGAACTTCTCCTAATAATGTGTTTGTATCTGGTGTGAAAGACTCGGGACCTGAAAAAAACTTTCTGATACCTGCGGTTTCTAAAACTGGAAACCTCTTTACGGCAGCATTTAAATAAGGCTCAAAATGCTCAAAATTTTCTTGAAATTCTCCAAATGAAAAGTCTTCTGGGACCTTATTTGTCTTATCAAAAGCTGGTATGGAATTAGCTTCAAAAATTCCAACTAATAATTTCCCAGCATCTTCTTTAATATAGGTGCGATTATCAAAATCTCTTATAGTAGGCAAGGTTTTTGACAAATTTTCTATAGGTTCAGTGATGATATAAAAGTGTTCAGCTGGATAAAGTGGAATACTAACACCAGCTTTTTCTCCAATTTGTCTTGACCACATTCCAGAAGCAAGAACTATATATTCACACTCGATTTCTTGACCATTAACTTTTACTCCTGCTATTTTTCCTTGTTTGGTTAAAATTTCATCAACAGGTGATTTCTCAAAAATTTGAGCCCCCTCTTTTTTGGCTGCTTTGGCTAACATATAAGTAACACCTGAAGGATCTGCAGCACCATCTCCTGGCATAAAAATACCACCTAATATTTCATCTGTATTAATAATTGGATAATCTTTTTTAATTTGATCTTTATCCAGCACTCTAACATCAACATCATACAGTTGTGCAGTAGTTGCTTGTCTTAGAAGTTCTTGCCATCTTTCTTTATTTTGTGCAATTGATAATGCACCGTTCAACCTTAATCCTGCTGAATGATCTACTTTCTTTTCAAGATCTTTATACAAATCTAATGAATATTTTCTAATTTTAGTTATTGCTGCAGAAGGCCCCAATTGACTAACAAGTCCTGCCGCATGCCAAGTTGTTCCAGATGTTAACTGGTCTCTTTCTAATAGAATTGTATCTTTCCAGCCAAACTTAGCTAGATGATATGCAACAGAACAACCAATTACTCCTCCTCCTATAACAACTACCTTTGTTTTATTTGGAATTTTTTTATCCATAAATTATTATAATAATTTGGGTTATTAAATATAGATAAAAATTTTATAACAGAGCTTAAAATCTTGTATTTTTATTTAGATATATTTTAATTATACTCTTTTTGAAAAAATAGCTTTTACTTGTTCGTTTAAATTAGTTTCATCTTTTTTTTGAATATTTTGTGGATCTAAAATATTAACTTTTGGCTCGATTTTATTTTCAAAAACATTTGTCAATACATTTGAATCATTAATAACATCATTAACAGAATTAATTTTAGATATTAAATCACTTCTCTGATTTTCATATTTTTCAATCTCATTTTTTAAAATTTCAAATTTCTTTTTAGTATCAACTAATTCACTTCCAAGTCTTAAATTTTCTTCTTGATAAAAATCGACCTTCGTATTTGAATTATGTCCAATTGTTTGGATCTTCTCATCTTCGTTATTTAGATGTGATTTTTCAAGATTATTAGATATTTTACTATTAATATAATCTATTTCTTTTTGTAATTTAGAATTTAAATCAAAACTTCTTTCTAAAATTAACTGTTGATTATCTATTTTTTTTTCTAAGAGCTCGAATTTAGATAAAAGCCTAGATGTTTCTATCGATCTTTTTTTAATTAATTTAAATATCTTTATCACAAAATTATTTTTAAATTTTCTAAAATTTGATGAAACAAAATTTCCTATAATATTTAAATATTTATTCATGGTTAATCCAACTATATCCTGTTCACATATAAAATATTGCGATTTATTTACAAATTTATTCTTAAAACTATTAATTTCATCTTTTAAATTATCAGAATTTAAGGGAGATATATTGGCAAAATTAGAATTATTCATAATACAACTCATAGTTTTATTAAAAACAATTTGCTATGTCTATGTTAAATAACCCAACAATAGAATCAGTTTTGAATCAACTTGATATTAATTATGAAATTTTTGAGTGATTTTTCAAATCACTATGTTTTTTGGTAAGTTCCATAATAATTCTGATAGTAATTGTAGTAACCATAGCTGCCCTTAGATGTGTCTACATCATTAAGAACAATTCCATCTATTTTTGCACCAACACTTTTAATTTTTTTAATTGATGACATTAATGACCCTGTTGTTGTTTCATCTGCCCTTATTATAAAAAAATTATTATCAACTGCCTGGGCAAGTATTAATGTATCTGAAACTGGCTGAACTGGAGGAGAATCTATAATGACATAATCATATTCAATTTTTAATGTATCAAAGAACTTTTTTAATTGGTCTTTACTAACAACATCAGACATATCAATTTTAACATCACCAGAAGTAATGATATTTAATTTTGTTCCTGGTATTTCATGAGTCACATCATTCAATTCAGACCTTCCAGATATAATTTCACCTAATCCAAATTTTTTACTTTGAATACCTACAAATCTATTTAATACAGTTGGTCGTCTTAGGTCTCCCTCAATAAATAAAACTTTATTTGATTTTTCAAGTGATAACGCTAAATTAAAAGCAAATGTAGTTTTTCCCTCAGATGGATTTGAAGAAGTAATAAGGAAACTACTATTTTTATTAAATTTAGACTCGATAATTGCTCTAGATGATCGAATTGACTCTGCAAAATGAGATTCGTTATCAGAACTAAACATTTGTATAATATCTAAATTTTCTTTTGTTTTTACTACACGAGGCAAAACCCCTAATTGTAAAATATCTAATGATTCGATCGCTTCTGTATTTCTAAGAGCAGATGAGTTCATTTCTTTAAAAAACAATAAAGCAAAAGCTCCAAAAGCAGATATAATAAAAGCTAACAAAGAATTTTTCTTTGGGTTTGGATAAAAATGACTGCCAGGCAAATTTGGACTTTCAATAATTTTTACTTTAGATACCTGAAGATTTTGAGCTTCATTCGTCTCTTTAACTCTTTGTAAAAAAGATTGGTATAAATTTTTACTACTTTCAAGTTCTCTAGTAAATTTTAACATACCCGATTCTTTTTCCTCAATATCTCTAAGTTCACTTGTAACTTTATCCATTTCTCTTTCAGAGAGTTTTATAAAACTATCAAGATTACTAAGTTCAAATGCTTTTTGTTCTATATTAGTATTTAATATTTTTCTTAATTGTTTTTTTAAATTTTTTTTTTGGTTTTTTACTTGAATAATTTTTGGGTGTTGATCGGTATAAATTAATGATAAAGATTGAATATTACTTTCATTTGAGCTCAAAAGATCTTTAATATTTGTAATATCTTTTCTTGAGTTTAAATCTTTAATAGCAAGTAATGCATCTATATCTCCTTCAGCAATTTTTATAGACAATAAATCATTTTGTTGATTTTGATATCTTTGTTTAGCATCAATAATTCTTTTAGAAATTGACTGAATTTCATTAATTTTTAGCTGTTTTACATTTCCAGTATCCACCAGCTTATTTTCTTTCTTATATTTTGATAGTTTTTTTTGAGCAATATCCATCTCTTTAACTAGAATGTTTAAACGCTCTGATATTTTTTCATTTGCATAACTTGTTATTTTAACTTTACTGTCGATTTCATATCTTTGATAAGAATTTATTACTCTTTCTAAAGCTAATTTGGCAACTCTTGGATTTGTGGATGTAAAAGATAAAACTAAAATATCACTATTTCGTATGTTTGAAATTTGAATGCTACTTGAAAGAATGCTTTTTAAAGATTTAATATTAAAAGTTTTTTTTTTATTAAATAATTTTTGTACTAAATTTTGATTATTTTCTGAGAAAAACATTTCGAATTTTTTAGAATTTTCTTTGTCTTGAATTATGTATTCTAAAACTTGATCACTTTTAAATATGGCTATTTGATTATTAATTCTATTGCTATTATTGAAATTAGAATACTCTTGAATATTCACAATATTTTTTTCATCAGGTTCAATTACAATTTTTGCAGAACTTTTATACTTTTTATCTAGGTTTAATGAAAAAAGAAAAACTAATGTTGTAATCATTGAAACAAAAAATATTAAATGGATTAAATATTTTTTTAATATTGAAAATAAAAATTTTGGGTCTAAATCAATAAAATCTAATGTTTTATCAATTTTATTGTTAATCATTATTATAATATTTATTTCTTTTTATGAAAAATTTCAATAAATACAGTGAATAATAACTTGAAATATAGATGTATTTTTTCTTGTTCAAATTCTATGTATTAAATAAAAACTTTAATTATGATAAAAATACTATTTCACATGCTTGTTTTTAAAAAATTATCACTTTTTATTATCTTAATTTTATTTTTATTAAATAATTGCACTATTCTTCCTGGTATTAACAAAAGTCCACAAAAAAAAAATCCTAATAAAAAAATACAAACAAGCGAATATTCAATCAACGACGTAAAAATTAATATTATAAAAATAAATAAACTATCTGATAAAGAAATAAACACATATAGCAAAAATCAATTTGAAGATCTTGAAAATAGAATTAAAGATTATTCTGAAATTTATGATTATAGGTACGAATATATCTTAGGTACATCCGACTCGATAAGTATTAATTTAACAGACACAGATGATCTAGATGGTGTTTATAAAATAGATCAAGAAGGGATGATTGATTTACCATTTATTGGAAAAATTAAATTAGGTGAACTAACTTTAAATGAGGCTCAAAATTTACTGCTTCAAATTATTAAAAGTTTTTATAAAAACCCAGATCTTCAAATTGGTATTGAAGAATTTAACAGTAACAAAGTATATATTGTAGGAGCTGTAAGAAATCAGACAACAATATCATTAAATGAACAGCCATTATCATTAATTGAAGCTGCTATCCAGGCTAATTTTAATCCTAGCGCTGAAGATAAACTTTTTGGAACTAGTGGACTTTTAAGAAGGGAGGGGAAAGTTTACAAGATCAATTTAACCAACACATTTAAAAACAAAGATGAAAAAGAGAATTTTTATCTAAAAAGAAATGATGTAATTTTTATAGATAAAAACTCGAATTCAATTCATGTATTTGGAGAAGTTACAGAGTCAGGTACTTATTTTCCTGATATGAATTATTCATTAACAGAACTAGTTTCTTCAGTTGGAGTAAATCAATTAACAGCTAATGCAAAAAAAGTTTATGTAATAAGAGAAAAATTTGAAACTTTTTTAGAAGTTGATGTTTTCCAATTGGATATAAGAAACCCCATAAATTTGATTGCAGGAAAAAAATTTAAAATCAAAAAAGGAGATATAATCTTTGTACCTCCAGCTGAAATAACGAAATGGAACAGAACTATAAGCTTACTACTTCCTCAAACCAACTTATTTAAATCTTACAACCCTATAATAAATAATGGTTTAAGAACTTATAGAGAGCCCTAGGATAATTTAATAAATTTTTGATTAAAAGTTAAAAAAATTACAAATAAAAATTGTATAATTGGAATATGAAGTGAAAAATCAAAGAGTAAAATAATAAATAAACAAAACAAAAGTAAATTATTTTTTAAATTATAAGTTAATTTTAAAAAAAAACCTAAAATAGATAAAAAAAATAATAAAAAACCTATTAATCCAAATTCACTAATAAACTGGATTAAATCAGAATGTGCATGATTAGCATATTTATTTGTTAAATCAGGAAAATTAATTTGAAATAATATTTCAAAACTACCAGGCCCGTAACCAAAAAATAAATAATGATATAATTGATTAAAAGCAAATTTGATTACTTGAAATCTAGAAAAATTAACTTCTGTATTATTAATTTGGGCAAAATCATTATGTAAAAAACTAAATCTATCAATAATACGTGAAGATCCAAAATATACTCCCAATACAAAAACATCTATTATAATGATAATTAAAATAATATTTCTAAAAATATTTTTTTTTTCTTTTTTGAATAAAATTTCATTAACCATGTAAAACAACATGGTATTTAATAGTAAAAAGTTTCCGATTCTAGAAAATGTAGTAATTAAGCCAATTGTGATAAAAACAATAAATAGTCTTACATAAATACAGGTTATAATTTTATCTTTGATATTTTTAGAATTTCCTAAATATTCTAAACTAGATATTAAACAAAAAAGTAAAAAAATAGAAAAAACTGTCCTATTCACAAAAAAGCCAGTTGAAGCACTTGAGCTATTAAAACTTTTAAAACTTAAAATATCTGTATTTCCACTTAAATATAAAAAAGTTGCAATTAAAGCTGATAAAAAACCAATAAAGGATAAAAATAAATACAATCTGTTTTTATGTCTTTCTTGGTAAAAAATCATTTTTAAAATAAATACTAAAATTAATAATGAGCAAAAATTTAATAATTGAAAAAATGAATTAGATGGAGCCAGACTAATAGATGAATATTTAAAATCTGAACTTAAAGTTGTTAGATAAATATATTTTTCAGGTGAAAAAAATTTCAATAATTCAATTGGTAAAGGTAATATTTGAAATAATAAATAAAGTAAAAATAGAATATAAAAATAAACTGAATTTCTATTATTTTTTATAAAATATTTAAAATGTAAGCTGTAGTTTTTATCTCTTAAGCAAATGATATAAAAAATGCTTATTAATAAAAAATTAATTTGAATTAATAAGTTTGAATTTCCACCATTAAATATTGAATAAATTAAAATGAAAAAAAAAAATGAGTATTGATATTTTTTATTTTTTGAAAGATGCATTATTAATTTGGTGATATATTTGTATCAATCACATCTTTAATTTCTTTTATTTTTTTTGGTTTTATGGGTTCTTTAATTATTTCTTTTTTAATTTCAATTATCTTTTTAGCTTTAACTGGTTCTTCTTTAATAATTTCACCTATAATTTTATTAATTTTTAACTTATTTAAATTTATTGTTTTTTTATTTATTTCAATAACTTTATTTGATAAAAAATCACCACTCTTTTTAATTATATTTTTGATTAATGTTAGATCATTATCGTCTTTTATATTCTCAATAGATTTTTCAATCATTTTCTCAACAATATTTTCATTAATTGAAGATTTACTAGAAATTTCCTCTAGTTTGTCTTCAAAATTTTTATTTTTAGATAAATTGACAAATACACTTAAAGATATTTCAGAATCTGATTCTTTTGCTTGTTCATTTAATGTCTCTAATACTTTAGTTGCAGTATCTGCTTTAGAATTCATAACTATTTCAGAAACAACTGCACCCAGATCTATATCTCCATCATCTTCATCACTTTCTGCTTGTTGTTTCGTGGCCTCTATTGTTTGGCTAATTATAAGATCTTTGTTCTCTTCACTTAAATTTTCAATTTTATCAGGATTAATATCAATTATAGATTTCATAACTTTTGCTGATAATGCTAGCTTATCATCTGTAGAATTTTTTGATACTTCAGCAACAACTTTGTTAGCAATTTCTTCACTTGCACCAGATACAACCTTTGCAATCAAATCAGCATCTTCCTGCGATGAAGCAGCTTCTTCCACTGCAGAAATTGTCAGTTTTTGAATTTCATCTTCGTTATTGGAAGCTAAAATTTCTAATCTTTCAGGATTTTTTTCAGTAAAATCTGCCATTACCTTTAATGATAATTTAGACTCTGCATTTTCATTTTTATCAGTAATATTATTTATTACTGAAGATATAGTGGTCTCATCAGATTTAGACATTACCTTGCTTAAAATTGCTGCAGAATTGTCTGTTTCTTTTGAAACAATTGTTTCAAATATTTTTTCTTTAATTTGAGCTGTGATTTCTGATTTTGATATTATCAAAAATTCATTATTCTTATCAGAAAGATCTTCAACAACATCTTCGACAAGATCATCTTTGGTACTAATTATTTTTTCAAGAACTTCTCCAGTATTTTTTTCATCTGAATTGTCAATTACACTGGATAAAAACTCAGTATTTTCTTTTTTACTATTATCGATGATAAATTCTATTTTTTTTTTCTTTTGATCTAATATTTGATTTTTTAATACTTCAACATCATCAGTATCAATTTTACCGTCATTATTAGCATCATCAATTTTTCCACTTGCTAGTTTTGATATTAATTGAATTTCAATCTCCTCTTCATTAATTTTTGAATTATTAACAAAAGTTTCATTTGATAATTTTTCTTCGTTTTGTTCTTCAGTTGATTTTTCTCTCTTACTGATTTGATCATCTGCAATTTCAATTACTTGATCAGTAGAAAAAATACTTTGACTTTGATTATTAGATACCAACTCTATTAATCCTACATTGCCAAAATTGTCCTTTCCTAGAGAAACATTTAATTTACCAGTTGGACCTAAAGCTGCATTTACTCTAGTTCCCCTTAATCCTAGAGAAGAAGTATTTACAATTACTTCCATTTCTCCAGTTTTATTTTTAGCTATTGAGCCTGTTTCCACAACTATTTTACCTTTTGAAACTTTTGATTTAAACTTAGGATCAAGTTTTGAATTTTCGAAATCACTTACAACAAGAGATGTGAGTTCTTTCATTATAATCGTAGTATCATCATTAAATTGCAATGTTATAGATGAGTTTTCGGTTGTAAAAATCTCTTCGTTGGAAAATATATGATCAAAAACATTTAGATCTCTTTCTTCTAAATCATCATTAATTGCTATGGCTTCACCTTTAATTTCCGAAACTATTCCGATATTATTTTCATCTGCTTTTAGAGAAAATGTGACTATAATTAAAATTAATACTTTGAATAAAAAATTAAAATAATTTAAAAATTTAGTATTATGGTTTTTCATTATAAAAATTTAATTAAATACTTATTTTTATCATTAATCATATATAACTTAATTTCATTATTTATATTATTTACCCCCATAAAATCATTAAAATATAACTTTTGGAAATTAACACCCTATGATTATAGTTTTTTACTTAAATTTCCTAATCACTATGAGCAACAATCCCTTTTAAATGAATACGACAGAAATGAAATTGTCTCATTTCTTGACAAAAACAATAATAGAAATTTTCTTAATATTAATTTTTGGAACAAAAAACTATACATCAATGATTATTCAAAAGATAAAAATGATAATTTTGAAAAATCTTTTTTAAATTTATTTTTTTTAACTAAGAATAACAATACTAAAAATTTCGAATTAAAAAAATATTTTGTTTTAAATTTTGATTACTTTTCTGAAAAAAATAAAAAAATTATAATTGATAATTATAATTAATTTTTAATAGCTTCTTCTGGAGCAACATAACTATGTCCAAAAACATCTGCTACAGCTTTATAAGTAACATCACCTTTATGAACATTTAACCCTGCTAAAAAGTTTTTATCTTCACCTAAAGCTTTTTGATAACCTTTGTTAGCAAGTTTAACTAAGAAAGGTAAAGTTGCATTATTTAAAGCAATTGTTGAAGTTCTTGGAACTCCTCCAGGCATGTTTGCTACACAGTAGTGAACAACATCATCAACTATATAAGTTGGGTCACCGTGAGTTGTAGGTTTACTTGTTTCAACACATCCACCTTGATCAATTGCAACATCAACTATAACCGACCCTCTTTTCATTAACTTAATCATCTCTTTTGTAACAAGCTTTGGAGCTTCAGCTCCTGGAATTAAAACACCACCAACTAAAAGATCTGCTTCTGAAA
>ERZ1047821.2119-NODE-2119-length-12241-cov-4.879534_pt1 | contig 12241 bp, 10 predicted proteins | sample MGYA00383096_ERZ1047821 | MGnify/ENA primary metagenome ERZ1047821 (study PRJEB29581, sample SAMEA5548366) | metagenome | biome: marine; feature: coastal; material: water | depth 25 m | study: Short-term variability in the microbial, nano- and picoplankton... | reverse complement strand
AGCTGAACGACGGCTGTGCCCAACTTGATTGTTTCAGTATTTGCACCGATCCAGGCCAGGGGCGTGAATGCATCATTGCCCCAGGTTTCTGCTGACCAAACTGAGTCGTAGCCCAGTTTCTCTGCCTCTTGTGCCATTTCCACGAAATTTGGCTGAGGTGCCGCGCCCCAGTAGCCTTGTGCAAGACCTAACTTCAAAGCAGCCATAGTAGGTTTCCTTTGTGATACGTTATTTTGCAGTTCTACAGACGATTGCAGCCGAGCTGAATCCAAAACCAAGGAATTACGAAAATAGTCAGTGTCTTTTATATTTGTAAGTGACTCGATGTAATATTACATCAAACTGTAATTTTCAATTCAAATATTACATATATGTGTAAATTTAGGCAAGCCCCCAGACTGCCATTACCACCTTAAATGCTGGTCCCGGCAGAATGTGTCTGAAGGTTTGAAAAAAGACGCGTGGGAAGTTGTTGGGGCGTGCTGTGTTAAAGGCGCGTGAAACGGGGCATCACGCTGATGCTGACGTCAATATTATGCAAGCTCCAATGAGCCGCCGGTGCCGCGGCGATCGCCAGACCGACGATCATCAAGCGCGCGTCTGTCCTCGCTGTTCATCTCGCTACTTTTGCTATCGGCCTCTTCAACCTGCTGAATGAAGCGCTTGGATAACATCACCATCTTATATTTATTGTTGTCACCGAGCGCATGTAGAGGAAGAAACGAGCGCTTGTCGTTCATTACATCTTGCAGGCGTTCATTAGGCTCCAGGTAAAAGAGTCCCAGCAGTCTCTGACCGTCTGACATTTTGACGTAAATCTTCAGAGCGGCTTTATCAATGTTCGAGGGTGTAGTCACGCAATGCTATCCTCTTTTTTAATGACGTCAGTACGTCAACGATAATAAGTATAAATGCAGTATTAGCGCAAACGCTCGCAAGTCTAAATGCTAGATGAAACCTTCAGCCAATTGCTTGACCGCATAGTCACAAGCTCTTGCAGTAAAAGCCATATATGTCAGCGAAGGATTAACGCAAGAGGCCGATGTCATGAACGAACCGTCTGTCACAAACAAATTAGGCACATCATGGGCCTGATTATAGTTATTGAGTACAGATTCTCTGGGGTCGTCGCCCATGCGAGCGGTGCCCATCTCGTGAATACCCTCTCCGGGCATCGACATTTCGTCGCCGGCAGGCAATGAGTAAACCGCACCTGCAGCTTTTAACAAACGCTCAGCGTGCACTGACGCATCTTTGCGCAATTTGTATTCGTTGTCGCTCCATCTAAATTCAAATGCCACCTGCGGCATTCCAAAGCTGTCTTTTTTGTTTGGGTCGAGATACATCCGGTTACTTTTCTGTGGCAGGCACTCAGTAAAACCGGCAAGTACGAATATCCAGGGGCCGGGTTTGCGCATTGAGTCCTTGTAGTCTGCACCAAACCCTTTTGAGTTGAAGTTCATTTGCCAATCTGTTCGCAGCAGCGCGGTTTGGTAACCATAACCACGGACAAAATCAGCATCGTCGTCCTGACCATCAAGGTTACGGAAGCGGGGGATGTATAGCCCTGTCGGCCGGTTGCCATGGTAATAGCTGTCCATGTTGTCTAAAAACAGTCCCATGCCACTCATGCCCAAAGTGTGGTCCATTAAGTAGTGTCCAAGTGTGCCACTGCTGTTGGCCAGGCCGTTGGGAAAGAATTCGCTTTTGGAATTCATTAATATTTGCGTGCTACCAATGGTGGACGCGCACAAAAAGAACACGCGCGCAGAAAACGATGAACGCTCCCGGGTTTTAGTGTCGATCACATGCACGCGAGATATTTTTCCGCTCTCGTTATCGTACTCCAGGCGATCGACTAACATATTGGACTTTAACGTGAGATTGCCGGTGGCTCTGGCTGCTGGCAGAGTTGAACTTTGTGAGCTGAAATAGCTGCCCGTTGAGCATCCTCGTGCACAGGGTCCGCAATAGTGACACGCGCTGCGACCCGGGAGGTCTTCTGTGAGGATGGCGGTACGAGCACTGGTGAGAGTTACGTCTGGCGCTTTTTTCTTCAAGCGCTGGCCTATGGTTTCTTCCAGTGCAAACCAGGGCATCGGTGGCTGATACTCGCCATCGGGAAACTGGGGTAGGCCCTCTTTCTTGCCATTTATGCCAGCGAATTTTTCAACGTAGCTATACCAAGGGGCGATTTCATCGTAGGTCACTGGCCATGGAATACCATGCCCATCAGTAGCATTCGCTTTGAAATCCATGTCGCTAAGGCGATACGTTTGGCGCCCCCAGAGTACAGACCTGCCCCCCACGATGTTTGAACGAATCCACATGAAAGGATTTTCTTTGTCGACGACGTAAGGGTTTTCCTTCTCGTTCATCCAAAATTCGCGATTGTATTCTCCAAAGGAATGAAACACCTTTGCCGCCATTGGATATTCTTCGTCATACAGCTCCCTCGGTTTTTTGCCTTGATAAGGCAATTTCCAGTTGGGTGCGTGCTCACCGTAGTAGCCGGAGCCATGTTCGAGGTCCTCACCGCGTTCGAGCACGAGCACCTTAAGTCCTTTTTCAGTGAGCTCTTTTGCTGCCCAGCCACCGGAAATTCCCGAGCCGACTACAATTGCATCAAAATCGTAATGCTTACTTTCAATCATGATAATTCCAGTCGCAATTAAATTATCGAGCCAGCCCAGGTGCTGTCGTCAGGTGACAGCGGTATATCTCCGTCAAAGGTCATCGGCATTGCCTCATACCTCAATACCTGGGTAGAACCTTTCTCGGAGGTAAAGAAACCCCAGGCAACAAGCTCTTTAATCTGGCAGATGAAGGGTGCATCACTGATAAAAGCTCGCTGCACGTTACCGAATGCGTACCAATCGGAGTCGGACGCAGCATCTTCCAGCGCTTCCATAATTTCCAATTGCTGCTCCGTCGTTAAATCGGGAAAAGCTTTGCCGTATTCTTCTGGAATGCGCGACGCCATATACTGAAGACCATCCTGAAGAATCGCTCTCTCCTGGTCGTTCATCCAGTCGGCAGCCATTAACTCGATAAAGCGAGGGACACCGGCATCGATTGCTCCCGGCGTATCGGTGCGTGGAATAACAATCTCTGACATGGCCGCTACAATGCGGCGCTGTTCTGTAGAGAAATAATCTACTGCCCCAAGATTGTAATTGGGTGCGCTTGCCATATAGGCACGTTGCTCGTCACTCAGGGTAAAGCCAAGCTGGCTAGCCGTAGCCCCGGTTAGCAGTATAGCGGCACACTGTAAAAACTCTCTTCGTTCCATTTGACTTGTATTCCTCTACGTTTGCGTCTGACGTTTGGCAAAATAAGTACCGAGCCCGCGAACGCCATATAGGCAATTGACTGATGTACCCAGGAGCCAAAGTAACACTCTACAGCGTTGAAGCGACTGTAAAGCCAATACACTGCCGCAGCCTGATTCTTTAGCAGTTGGAAATAGTAGTCTCAGTCGCCCGATTCTCAGAGTATAGGGCATTTCAAAGCTCCTTTGAGGGCACTTGTGGCAATAAGCTTGTCAATACTCGTTCTTAAGTGCACTGTAACCCGGCTGGTCCAGGAATAATTGACACGCTACGGTTTGCCGCAAATGTTCCGCCAGTCCCTGTGTGTTCAGCGGGAGTGAGTCTCTCAGTTGATGCACCAATTCCCAGCGCAGGTCATCCAGGTCATCATTGGCAGTAAGCAGATCCTCCAATCTGGCTGTTTCCTCTTGCGCTATTTTTGCGCCGTGGCGAAACTCGCGCTGGGCGATACTCAATGAGTTGGCTGCCACGCGAGCTAGAAATTGGCTGTGTCCATCGAGTTGTTTCGCAACGGTTTCCCTGAGGAACGCTTCAACCCCTGAAAGTAGTTCGCCGGGCATCGGTAACTGCGTACCGGTGACGGTCGAGTCATCGCTTGCGGGCAGGCGATAGTCACCCGGTATGAGCAGGCTGACGCAGTCCATTTGTGCTTCCGAGGAACGTCGTCCAATCACCGGACGCTCCAGGCTGGGTGTCTCTCCGGTGCGCCAGGCTTGTGCCATTTGCAAGGTGACCATGGCCCACCAAAAGGAACCAAATACCTGCCAGAATCGCAGCGTTTGCCGATCAACATTTAAGCCTGATGTGCTTTCGTAGCCAGCAAGTAAGTCGTCGAGATGGCCAAAACCACCCACCGGCAGTTCACTGTTGCCAAAGCGCCAGGAGTTAACACACAACCAGCCAAGGTCGCGCATTGGGTCGCCTATATGCGCCAGTTCCCAGTCGAGCACCGCGTTAATGCCTGCGCCAGCGGTTACCATCAGGTTGCCATTTCGGAAGTCGCCATGCACTAGCGTGCGGCGCGAGTCGACTGGCAAATTATCCTTTAGCCATCGCCACGTGTAGTCAATCATGGGCACCGGTACATTGATGTCGCGATAATACTCCCAGGTTTGGTCGACCAGTTCAGCAGGCGTTATTGAGGGAAGTTGGTCTGCCAATGCGGTGTTTTGCCATGGCAGCCTGTGAATTCTGCCGAGAAGTTCACCGCATTGACGAGCCAGTTGCGGTCGAATATCGGCAAGCTCAGGTGCTCGGTTGATGCGTTGCCCCAGCGTTTCACCATCCAGCCACTGCATGATAAACCCGGAGCCTAATTGGTCGTCAGGCTGCAGCACGTAAAACACCTCTGGCCCGGGAATTCCCGATTGAACGGCCAGCCGCAATAATGCCGCTTCGATTTCCAGTGTTATAGCCCCTGCGCCAGATTGTGACACCGCCTTGGGTTGACACCTGCGCAGGGCCAGCCTGGACTCTCCGCTGCGACCACGAAAGGTGATGCGCCAGGTTTCCTGGCTGGCACCGGCGCTGAGTTGTTGACAGGACTCCAGTTCATAAAATTCGTCGAACTCTCTGCGCAATACGATTTCAATCCGCTCGCTGAGTGCGTCTTCCATTGAATTTATTCCACGCCTTTGGGCTTCTGCTGCGCCATGAAGCCAAACATATAGCCCGCGACGCGACGCATCTGGATTTCATCGGCGCCCTCGGTGATCCGATAACGACGATGATGGCGATAAATGTGTTCAAACGGTTTGTAACGGGAGTAACCCATGCCGCCGTGCACTTGCATTGCAGTATCTGCGGCTTCACAGCACAGTCGGTTCGCCTGGTAGTTACAGATAGACACCTTGTCAGAGACCGAGAAGGGGCCATCCTTGTCCATCAGCCAGGCGGTTTTGTGAATCAGCGCCTGCAACATTTCGGCGCGGGCGTGCAAGTCCACAAGGGGAAACTGTATCCCCTGATTTAACGACAGTTTTTTACCAAAAGGTTTGCGCTCATTGGCGTAGCTCACTGCTTCTGCAATGCAGTATCGCGCTGCCCCCAAACTGGAGGCGGCCTGGCGAATACGGTTCTCATTAAAAAAGTGCTGGACTACGGCCAGACCATATCCCTCTTTACCAAAAATGGCGCTGTGAGGCACACGGACCTCAGTAAATGAAACGCGCGCGTGATCTGAGGGCATGTTGAAAGTCCAAAGATATTCTTCGACGTTTACGCCGGGCGTAGTCATGGGAACCAGAAAGGCGGTTATCCCCAGCCCATCGCCTGGTTTTCCTGATGTCCGTGCCATTACCAGGTCGGCATCGGCGATATGTACACCGGTATTCCAGGTTTTCTCTCCATTGATTATCCAGCTGTCGCCATCGCGTCGACCAACGGTTTCCATATGCGTAGCATCGGAGCCGTGCTCCGGTTCAGTAATACCGAAGGCAAAGCCTTTGTCGGCATTTTTGATGCCATCGAGCCACTCTGCTTTCTGTTCTTCGCTGCCATATTCCAACAGCAATAACAGACCGATATTATTGCCTACGATTGAATGTTCGTTTTGCAGATCGTTATGCAACCCCAGGCCCTTTGCCGCCAGATGCTCGCGGATGATGGCCATCCCCAGGTTGCTACCATTTCGGCCGCCATATTCAGACGGGAACGGATAGCTATAAATACCCGCCTCTATGGCCAGTTTTTTTGCAAATTGCAATAACGCTTCCCAGTCATGGTTAGGCAGGCCATCTCTGTCCCAGTCAGTGCGGGCATTTTCACGGCGATGATCGAAAAAGCGCTGGTTATCGTCTTGTGCTTCCAGTGGCTTTATCTTGGACTCTATGAATCGGTCAACCTCTGTCAAAAAGGAGGCAATATCGTGGGGGATGTCGAAATCCATTAAGGGTTCTCCTGCCTGACTTTCGCTTCTTTAGCGATCAATGTAATCACTAACAATGGGTTTATGCGCTCCAAGGCCAGTGCCACAGTTTACTCAAGGCGTTTCACTGGATTAGGATGAGCCGCAAGTAAAATTCGATAAGAAGTATGGAATAGGACTGATTCGGCGCCAACAGCAAAAAGTGTGTTTTAGAAAGCGGCTCGCAGGTTGCCATATCCTTCGACCACTGTCAGCGTATAATCCTTACCGTCACATAAGCAAGTAACGCATGAATTACTATACACCCAAAGTAGCAACTGCGCTTGTAGTGGCCAATATGATTGGCACCGGCGTCTTCACCTCGTTGGGTTTTCAGCTGCTGTCGCTGTCGTCGCCCATTGCAATATTGATACTCTGGGCGATAGGTGGTGTTTGTGCCTTTTGCGGTGCGCTGTGTTACGCCGAGCTAGGTTCGAGGCATCCTGCCTCAGGCGGTGAATATCACTTTCTGACTGAGCTGATTCATCCCTATGCGGGGTTTGTGTCCGGTGCTGTTTCAGCCACGGTGGGTTTCGCTGCACCGGTTGCGTTGGCTGCGCTGACATTTGGCAGTTACCTGGAGGTCGCGCTATTACCCATAGATGCCAAGGTGTCTGCTAGCGTTTTAATTATTGCTGTTGTTGTGGTTCATTCGCGAACACATCACGAAAGCTCGGCCGGGCAATACTATCTCACTGCCTTGAAACTTATGTTAATCCTGTTGTTTATCGGTTACGCGCTTATTCAGCGCCCAGAATATAGCGACCAGCTAGCCCTTAACGACGCTGATTTATTCCGTGATATTTTCAGTAGCGATGCAGCGATTGCGCTAATTTATGTGACTTACGCTTTTTCCGGTTGGAACGCAGCCACCTATATCCTGGGTGAAATAGAGAATCCTGCGCGGTATCTACCCCGAATTTTAATGATTGGCTGTGGCTTGGTTGCTGTTGTCTATGTTGCTTTGAATATCGTGTTTTTGTCGTCAGCTCCCATCGAAGCATTGCGCGGAGAGCTTGAAATTGCTTATGTCGTGGCTCATTACATGATTGGTCCTGAGGCGGGATTCTTTGTGTCCTTGGTGCTAGCCGGTATTTTAACTTCCACTGTTAGTGCAATGATTCTGGCCGGGCCACGCGCACTGCAGCGCTTAGGCGAAGATTATCCCAGACTCTCAATGCTTGGCCGTACCAATGAAGATGGCATACCGGTAACGGCAATTATTTTTATGGCAGGAATATCTTTTGTTTTTCTGTGGACGTCGACCTTTGAGCAAATCCTGCTGTTCGCCGGTCTTTTGATGGCCTTCAACACGTTTGTCACGGTAATTGCATTGTTTGTCAGTCGTAACCGACACCCCGACAAAGTGAGCGACCTGGATTATCGAATGCCTCTGTATCCGCTACCTGCTCTTCTGTTCCTGGCCATAACGGGTTGGACACTGGTTTATTCGGCGAGTCAATTTCCGTTGCAGGTTCTGGTTGTGCTACTCGCCTTGGTGTTTGGTTTGGGTCTGTTCAAGTGGGCGCAAGGGCGCTGATGGAGATTAACGTCAGGGGAGGCAGTAACAGTGGCCTCATATAAGTAAGCACACTTTATCGCTCCAGATCGGCCAGTTTTACCACCTCGGTTTGCGGCGTCTCTACTTCACCCTCCGCCAGGAAGAAGCGCCAGAACACCAGTCCAAAGGCATTGCCCTCGGTATCCAGCCAGTTCGATACGCCGGGGTCAGTGTGAGCCAGCACCATACGGAAGCTACCATCTTCGTTCAATTCGGTCTGAGCTCGGTTCAGCGCCACGCTGCGACTGCGATAGTCGAAGGTCTGCTGAAAGCGATTCCATAGGCAGACATTGGCGAAGCGGCAATCTGGCCACCGTCCGGTTATAACCAATGCCTCATCTGGCCCTAATAGGAAAGGTGCCATTGAGTAGTGCGCATCCGCTGCAGCCAGACCGTGCTCTCCAGGCAGCTGTGGTTGGGGGAAACTGTTAGGGGTAATGGACATAAAGTTCGGCATCTCACCGCTGGACAGCAATGGCATGTTCAGAGTGCGACTGCGCACCACGTTACATACTCGACGAATGCCATCGGCAATGCTGACATCGTCCGCCGGTGGAAGCGATGCCGCCGCACTGGTGCAACTGATGGCCATGCGCGGCTCCAACTCAGGGTCAGTTGCTGCAGGCGCCGCCTGCTCGAAGTAATGCCGGGTGGTAATCCGTGAAGCGCCCTCCGGTAAAGCCAACCAGTTGCGCGACTGGGTCTCGCCGCCCAGGAAGATGCTGAAGCGGCCGTCTGCGTCGATATCGATCTGCGTATCGTTGATCGCACCGCAGGTTTCGGCAATGCGATCGCCATCGGCGTTTTTCTCGATGGTCATGGAAAAATAAATGGCGCCGTTCATCTGTCCGTCGACGCGGTAGCTATAATCCGGTGCAACAGGGGCATCAAAGTAAATGGCGTCCGGATTGTCACCGGTCAGCTTGCGGCTAGGGGTCACGATACGTCGGAAGTCCGGCATTTGCGCATCTTTGTCAAAATAACCGACCAGCGCTGCTTCTAATATGTGCATTAGGGCCCGGTGAGATCCCGCCACATCTTGCACCGAAGCCAGATTGCGCTCCTCAGTGCACCAGTGTTCATCGACTTCCTGCAACAGGGCGATCAACTCGCGAAGTGCCACTCTGCTCTGGGTTTCAATTGTCATTTGCCAGTACCTCACTGGGTATTTGATAGGACGATTGGTAGGCAGTAAAGCGCTCACGCTCAGCGCGTAGGTCGAGCCCGGATTCAGCCAGGCTGTAAGTGTGCTTGCCGTGACGCTCACTCTCCCTGCCGTTATCTAAAAAGCCCTGCATCACCGCGGCCTTGTCATGACTGAGCTCTAGGCCGAAGTATTCGTAAATGCGCCGCACGGCGGCCACTTCTCCTTTGCGGAACTCGGCGAATTGCACGTCGATAACACGATCGCTGGCCAATAGCCCCCGCTGGCGAGCAGACATGGTGCGCTCTGTGCCGAAGTGCAGCAGATCCGCATAGGCACGGGTGGTTCTCGCCAGGTCGCGATCATTCGAACCCAAACCACGCAGGGTGGATGCCAGGCTGCCGATAGACATGGCCACCTTCAACGGATCGCGATGGGTCTGCACAACCCTGGCATCAGGGTATTCGCGCAGCATGTCGTCGATATTCCACAGGTACTGGGGAGACTTGAGCACCCAGGTATCTCCCGGACACTTCCATTGCAGCAATTGAAGCCAGCGACGGTGATTCTTGAAGACCTCAGTCATGTCTTCGGTTACCAGCCATTGCTGATATTGATCCACCCTAAACTGCACATCGAAAATCATCGAGACAAAATCGTAGGCAAAGAGGGCCACACACTCCTGAGGCAGCTCTGCACCCATGGGGTGCATGTTGCGAAAGTCTGGCAACAACTGGTCTACCCGGGCCAGTTCCTCCTCGCATTGGCGAATACGTGGATCGCTGCGATAGCTCGCTGTCTCCGGTGGAGGGAATGGGTAGGCTACCTCCCAACTCAGGGGTGCACGGAATTGCGGGTCCAGTGCCATTAGCTCATGCAGGCTGGTAGTACCTGTTCGGGGCATGCCCAGGATGAAAATCGGCGCTTTGATTTCCTGCTCTGCAATTTCCGGGTGGCGCTTGAAGATATCGATAAATTGCAGACGGTTGACCAGCAATCGCAAGATGTCCTGGCGGGCCATTAGCCGGCCCAGCGCGGTCAGTTGCGCATCTTCTTCCAGGGACCGGCACAGCCGCGCCAGAGGTCCGCGGAAGTAGTCTGAACCGAAGTCGTTGAGCCCGGCCTGTTTTGCTGCATGGGCTAGCAGGGCTGCGGGTTGCAGCGACAGCAGGCGCGCACCTAGTGGGCCAGTGATCGAGAATCCGGCGTTCATCAGTCGCACAGGCAGGGGTAGTGGGGCGTTAGCGATACTCATGCTCCCAATATTGCCCTTCAGTCGATTGGCATACAAGGCCAGAGCAGTCGTTTGATGCGCAAGATTCTGGTCACTGCAAACCCGAGGTATTGATTTGTCGAAACCCAATAAGGCAATCAACAATCTACCCGCGAATCGCACACTCTATAATACAGCCCTGAGTTCAGGTACCGGTCCCTGAAACGAATCCTCGTTATCGGCGCGAATCACAAGATTTCCTTCAAATAGCTCGATAACCAGTTTTTCCGGTGTAGTGTATTCCACCAGCCTCCACAGGTCGGGAATCGTGGGCTGGTCGCTGACCCGGTTCGCGTTGCGGCCGATACGAAAGTACACATCACCCGACGGAGCCACCAGCAACACCAGGATGCTCCCGGCGTTATAGGTAATCTCGTGATATTTGCGCACGCTGGTCACCATCAATAACCCGTCCTCGTCCAGGGGAGCTGCCTGCTCCACAACGGTAGCCACATGCAACCAGGGAAAGCCGAATAGTTGTTCTACGAGGAAGTCACCCTCTTTCAATCCATCGGGTGAGCGCAGGAAGCGATTGGAATCTGGACCATCAACTCCCGCCTCGCGCGGTGTATTCTTTATCCAGCCATCAGGTAGCTCAAGTGCAGCGAATTCTTCTCCCGTGATTGCTGGACTAACCCAGGCACGGAAAGTCTCATCCGGTTGCGGCTCCAGAATCTCGAACCCCCTAGGTCCCTCTTCTTCGGGTTCTGGCTCAGGCTCGCTCTAATTAAGTGGGTTATCCTGCATAAACAGCACCACATACGCCGCCATTTCTTCACCCACTTCTTCCTGAATGAAATGGCCCGCTTCATAGCGCGTATGGGGTTGCCCCTGGGCACCGGGCACATGGGCAATCCACTTATTCTGGTTTGCGACCGAGCCTAGATAGCGATCGTTGTCTCCGCCTATGAAAAGGAAAGGCCGCTCAAAAAGTCCCAGCGCCTCATAGGCGGGAAAGTTCGCCTGTCCGAACCCTGCGACCATGGAGGGGAATGCGCGTATGCCACCCCAATAAATTCGTGCCGGGAACGGGGCGTTATAGGAGTCGTACTCTGCCTGCGTTAAATTGTTGCCGATCGAGAGGTCGACCATATCCGCGGCAAACAGATGCGGAGCTGTAGCGGCGAAATCTACCCAATACTGGAAACCCGTTACCCGGTCGGTGGGGCGCAAGGACAAATGTTCGGCGGTGCCTTCAATCGTTTCGTCAAACTCGAATACAGGTACCGTGAAGGGATTGAACCCATCGGGGATTAGCGCCAAATCACCGTTGGCGACCACGATACGAGCGAACTTATCAGGGTCGTCGCCCGCCATGCGCAGGCCAATCAAGCTACCCCAGTCTTGCACGAAGAGCGTAATATCGGTGAGATCCAACTCGCTGACGAAAGACTTCATCCACGCTACATGCTGCTCATACTGGTGCACACGAGGGTCCACCGGCTTGTCGGATCGCCCCATGCCAATATGGTCCGGGGCGACAACCCGATAACCGGCCTCCACCAGCACCGGAATCATCTTACGATAGAGGTAGGACCAAGTGGGCTGGCCGTGCAGCAGCAGTATCACCTCACCGTCACGAGGCCCCTCGTCCACGAAGTGGTAACGCAGGCCGTCTACCTCCACATAATTGGGGCTGAAGGGATAGTCGTCCAGATTGTCGAAACAGGCATCCGGCGTGCGCACGAATTCGATATTATTTGCGGTGGTATTCACCGCGATATCTTCTTCGGGAAGCTTACATAAATCCTGCGCCTGCACCGCCTCCTCAACACTAACGCGCTGACTGTCTGAGCCGTCACTACAGCCCGCCAGCATCGCAAGTAGTAGAAAGCCAGATAAGGTCAATATTCTGTTTGATCGAATCATATCTACTCTCCAGTATCTGTGACTCGGGTCGCACTAAAACACGCCTATCTAGCGAACACTGCCAAAGTTGCGAGATAATTGCCCTTTTCATTATTGCCCGACTATAATTTTAGAGTGTGTGATAATCGAAAAAGACCCTCCCGTACGCTAACCTGAG
>ERZ1047821.2114-NODE-2114-length-12264-cov-4.315996_pt1 | contig 12264 bp, 10 predicted proteins | sample MGYA00383096_ERZ1047821 | MGnify/ENA primary metagenome ERZ1047821 (study PRJEB29581, sample SAMEA5548366) | metagenome | biome: marine; feature: coastal; material: water | depth 25 m | study: Short-term variability in the microbial, nano- and picoplankton... | reverse complement strand
GCACCGCAGACGCAGGATGCGCCATCAACTGGCACCCCCAACCCCCCAACCATGGCGAACGAAGCCGATAACGGGGTTCAGCCCTCGGTTAGCGAAAACGAGGCCAGTGTCGTGCAAAGCAGCGCGACCGACGAGGCAGCGGCTTTGGTTATCGATATGAGTGGAAAACTCGACAGCGCTCCCACGCCAGCGGCAGTATTGGCGCCCGAGTCGCGACTGGTAGAGGAATATCGCGAAGCTATTCGGCAGGCAGAGCTCGCAGGCGGCGCTTACGCCCCGGCACTTACGGAGCATTTGGTAGGCCTAGGCACCACCCTGCAACAACTAAAACGTCATGCCGAGGCGGTGGAGGTATTTAAACGCGGTGTTCAACTGGCGCGCATCAATTCAGGCCTCTATAGCGCCGAACAGCTGACGCTGCTGCGGGGTGAGATCTTAAGCCACATGGCACTGGGGGATTTCGCCCTCGTCGATGAGCGCCAGCGTTATCTCTACCGCGTTGAACGCCGCGCTTTAACGAGCCCTGCGGATTCGTCTCAAGCGCTACTGCGGCAAGCACAGTGGCAGCGGCAGGCCTACCTTTTAGAGATTGGAGACCCCGAAACTCAGGCGGGAAGATTAATGCTTAGCTGGGATCTCTATCGCATGGCGCTTAACGAAACTATCGACACCTATGGGGATCGATCGCTGGCGTTGAAAATCCCCCTGACGGGCATGATGGAAACCCAGTACCTCTTTGCAGGTTACCGAGCCTTTTCACCGACTAGGAGCTCATCGAGTAGCGCTGACGATAATTTGGTACCCCTCAATAATGACTCCTACCGTCGTGGAGAATCGGTGCTCAAGGCAATTCTCGAGGTCAACGTCATCAACAATTTGGGAGCTGAACAAACTATCGACGACACCATTGCCCTAGGCGATTGGGCTTGGTGGTTTGGCAAGTTCAACCGAGCCCAAGTTTATTACAGTGAAGCGCTGGGTCTCATTGAGGCTATACCAGAGGAAGAGCGCAGCGCTAGAGTGGTCAATCTGTTTAGCCAACCCACCGCCTTACCATTGCTTGCTGGCAATGCCCCACTTCCTCAACACGAAACCCGAGAAGATGGCACACTGGTAATTGGCTTTAATATTTCGGGTACGGGCAGAGTCACTAATTTGGAACGACTGCGAGAACCCGAGGTCGAAGAAGAGAAGGCTATACGGCGACTGGTACGCGCTTTGAAAAATACGCGATTCCGACCGCCATTCGCCGATGGTATGCCGGTTGCTCAAGAGGGCCTTGTTTGGTCCTTTGAACCCGTATCATGGCGGGGTTTGGCGCCATCGGTTACCGCCGCGTCGACAACTGAGACAGGGGAATAAGATCGGCATGATGCAGCGAGTCATTCATAAGAGTATCGGGGTAGTCAGCGTTGTAAGCGCCGTTTTACTGCTCAGTGGCTGTCCAAGCGCAAGCACCCCAACCAAGCCTTCGACGCCTTCGCCACCTAGCGCATCAACGCCACCGCCTAGCTCAAGCTCCAGCTCGAGTAGCAGTTCAAGTTCTAGCTCGAGTAGCAGTTCAAGTTCTAGCTCGAGTAGCAGCTCAAGTTCAAGCTCGAGTAGCAGCTCAAGTTCAAGCCCGAGCAGCAGCTCAAGCCCAAGTAGTAGCTCAAATTCGAGCAACAGTGCCAGCTCAAGCCCCCCGAGCCCGACTCAGGGCGCCTCATCGCCTTCGGGGGACGCCGGTAGCACCCAACCCGGCAGCGACAGCTTTCCTCAACCTGCCGGCGACAATTCAGGATCAGGGGACGCCGCCATGCCCGGCGATACCGTTGCGGGGGAGGCAGCACAAGGGAACGCCACTGAGCCAGGGTTCGGCGATACTCCGGGGCAAGAGGCCCTACCGGATATGCGCGACGTACTGCCAACATTTGATGAAAGTTATGGCGACGCGTCAGGGCAAGCAGAGGGTCAGTCTGAAACTCAGGGCACGGGGGATGCCTCGGGAGATGACGAGGGGCAAGGTAATCCCTCAGGCAATTCGCAGGGATCTACTTATGGCCAGCGTCCTGCCGCTCAAGGCACCCGAGCCGAAGGCGGCATGGAGGGCATGTCTGGGGTCGATGGAACCCTTACCACCATGGAGCAGGTCGCTATACTGGATCGGCAGCTCGAGCAGAGCACCAGCGATTTCGACGCATTAATTCTAGAAGAGCAGCAGCGCCAACGAGAAATGGAGCGCAGTAGGCAACCAACAACCACACAACAGCCCGAACCTGCAGGTCCGGGAACCTCCGGTCGGTCGCCCTATCAAGATGATGTTGCCATGGGCGACGGCGGCGGGATTGGCGGCGGACTGGGAGGTGCCAGCGGCGGTGGCGCGCCCCCCGAAAATCCTGCTATTTATAAAGCCCCAGTCGACATTCCCGACGGTGCCGACGATGATGTCGTGGCACGACAACTTCGCGAGGCAGCAATGCGAGAGGCCGACCCTGAGGTTAGAGAAAGACTCTGGAATGAATACCGTAAATACAAAGGCCTAGAGGTACCTGAGGCATGATTGCACGGGTTATCTGGTTGCTGTTGGCGATCATGCTGACGGGCTGCGTCAATCAAACCGTAAAAAGCACCTCGGTGCCGCCCTTAGCACAGCCCCCCCAGCCCATCCCAGATGCTCAGGTGTTGGATGTTGGGGTCGCAATTCTTGATCCTGGCATCGGCGAACTTCAAGACGACGAACGGGTTTATCCGGAAATCCGCCGTGCTGAAGCCACTTTTATCGCGAGAGAACTGACTACTACCCTCGAGGAAGTAGGCGCTTGGGGTGCAGTGCGCGTGGTCCCCGATACCAGTCAATTTACGGATTTATTGGTGACTGGAAAAATACTGCACAGTGACGGCGAGCACTTGGAGTTGGCTGTCAAAGTAACGGATGCTCGCGGGACACCATGGATCGAAAAAACTTACGAGGGAGTCACCAGTCGCTATGCCTACGAAAATCGGGCAACCGCTGATCGCGACCCCTTTTTGCTGGTGTATCGGCAAATAGCCAACGATATGTTGGTCGTTTTCAATCGCACATCAGCACAGGAACGTATCGCTATTCGGCAAGTGGCGGAACTGCGCTTTGCCAGAACATTTGCTCAAGACGCGTTTCAGGACTACCTAGCTCAGGACAAAAACGGCATTTATAACATCCAAAGACTACCCGCAGAAAATGATCCCATGCTGGAACGCGTGCGGAATTTACGACAGCGTAACTATATATTTGTCGACACCCTGCAGGGCTATTACACCGGCTTTGCCGAAGATATGTATACGCCCTATCAAGAGTGGCGCAAACTAAGTTACGACGAGGTGGTGGCCCAACGGGAGCTTCAGAGTGAAGCTAACCAACGTCTCATCGCAGGTGCAGCGGCAGTTATCGCTGGCATTGCCGCTCAGGGGTCTAGCAGTGACTACGCGAATACAGCCGGGGTAGTTGGCATTGCGGGAGGCGCCTACTTACTAAAAAGCGGTTTAGAAAAGCGCGCCGAATCGAGTATTCATTCGCTGGCCATTGAAGAGTTGGGACAGTCTTTGTCGGCAGAGATCACACCCAGAGTGATTGAGCTAGAAGACCGAACGGTGCGTCTCTCTGGCAATGTTGAAGACCAATATGGCCAATGGAGGGAGCTCATGGCCGACATCTACGCGACTGAAATCGGGGCGCTGGACATGCCCGATGATCAGGCTACCGATCTGGCACGCGACAACTCTCAAACCGACTGACGTCGCCGTTAACGATACTATGAGTGATTCCCATGAACAGCCCCTGAAGGCCGCCGCTTTCAGCCCCCAAGCAGCTACGCCGGAGGGGTTGGCCGAGGCGGAGCATGGGCGACCCAAGTGGCTAATACCCGCTGCTATCGCTTTATTCATTGCGGCCATCGTGGTCTTCGTCGTCTTACCCAGTGTGATTTCAACCGATAACCCTGCAGCGCCCGTTCCTACTGAAAGTAGCCCGCTAAGCGGCACCCCCACTCAGGCAGGCGGCACCGTCAGCGGCGATACGCCAGGGGAAGAGCGCAGCCCCTTTGCCGAAGCGCAGCAGCAAAAACTTCGAAAACTGGCCCAAGATGCCCTTCAGGTCGTGCTGGAGGCCCAAGAAGCACTGGAAGAATTCTCAGTAGAGCGTTGGGCCCCAGAAGCGTACGCAGCTGCACTCGCAGTTGCTGCGGAGGGTGACGAAGCCTACCGAGAGCGGCTGTTTGTAGAAGCTGCCGCCGCTTACCAAGAGGCGGCGGCGGGCCTCGCCGTTCTTGAAGACAGTATTTCAGAGCGGGGGCAGGCAGCACGTCTCCAAGCTTTAGAAGCCATTGAGGCAGGAGACGCTGCAACAGCACAAAAGGGACACGAATTACTTACGCTACTTGAACCCGGAGACCCGGAGCTGCCAGTTCTGCTCGAGCGCATCACTAAAATTCCCGACGTCGCTGCTGCACTGCAGTCCGCTGCTGAATCTGCCGTGCAGGGAAACACGGGAGCTGCTGTTGAAGCGGCGCTGGCCGCTCAAAAGCAAGATCCAGAACACCAGCGCGTTGCCGCGTTGTTGGCGCAATATCAAGAAGCCGACGCTTTAGCCCGCTTTCGAAGGGCCATGAGCGAAGGTTATGCGGCATTGGATGAAGAGAATTTCAAAACCGCCGAACAATTTTTTAAGAAGGCGGGTCAAATTCGTCCCGGGGCGTCAGAACCCCAATCCGCCCAGATGGAGCTCGCCGCAGCTCAGACCGCAGCGAAGCTGCGCGAACTGGCCAACACTGGCAAAGCACAGGAACGCAATGAAGTCTGGGCCGATGCCGTCGCGACTTACGAAGAAGCACTCAGTATCGACAGCACCCTCATTTACGCCCAAGCTGGCCTGAAAAAAGCAGCGCCCCGCGCCGAACTGGCCGCTGCTCTCAACAGCATATTGGCAGACTCGGAGCGGTTGGTTGACGCCAGAGCCTTGCAGGCTGCGGAAACCGTTCTGGCAGAAGCCGTGGCGATAGAGCCTCGGGGGCCAGTATTGGAAGGGCAAGTGGTAGAGCTCGAAAAGCTGCTGCTTTGGGCAAAAACGCCAGTCACCGTCAGATTTACGTCTGACGACCAAACCGACGTCACCCTGCTTCGGGTAAAGAGGCTGGGTACTTTTGTAAACTCGGAACTCACCTTACGCCCGGGGCGTTACACCGCCCTCGGAGTGCGAAACGGGTTTAGAGATGTTCGCATCAACTTTGACATCAAACCGGATAGCCGTGCAGAGATTGATGTGCGTTGTGTAGAGGCCATCTGAGTAGAAGCCCTATGACTCAAAATGACGATATGCGTCCCCTCTCTGCCGGAGGCTTTGCTCCGGTATCAGGAGACAGTGCTGAAGCCCTTAAGCCCTCGGGCTTTCAACCACTGGACCCCGGGAAGCGCCCGGAGCGCCCACCCATCTGGCCGAAAATTATTTTGGCCGCTGTTGGACTGATTGTAGCGACCCTACTGTTTTTCTTGCTCACCGCACGATCATTGGAAGTCCAAGTAGACGCCATAGGATCGGCAACCATTGATATCGATGGCATCAGTGTGCCCTTGGGCAAGCGCTATTTGATTCGACCCGGTCGGTACCTCATCACCGTACAGGTCCCCGGCTATCGCGACTGGCAACAGGAGACCTTGGTTACCGATGCCGACAGTCAACAGCTTTTGGTGACTCCCGCTATCTTACCGGGGCGCGTCACACTGCTCAGTGAACCCGCTGGAGCCAGCATAGCAATCGCCGGGCAAGTCATTGGCACTACGCCACTGCAAGCGTTAAACCTTGAAGCCGGACCAACATCGCTCCAGATCACGCTACCGCGTTACCAAGCCCAACAAGAGTTACTGGAGGTTACCGGGCGGGGCGTCGAACAAACCCTGTCGATAGCTTTGGAGCCTGATTGGGCCAATATCACGGCCCTAGCGATACCCAAGGACGCCACAGTTTGGATAGATGACGAACCAAGGGCAAATTCCGGTGAGGTGATCGAAGTCTTGAGTGGTGAGCACCGATTGAGTTTGCGAGCACCGGGTTACATTGACGCAACCCTCGATCTAAAAGTGGTCGCGGGTGTTAATCAGACCCTTGAGTCAGTAACCCTTGTACCCGCCGCGGGCGTCCTAGATTTACAGTCAAATCCGGGTGCTGCCAATGTCACCATTGACGGCGAATTTATGGGTTTAACGCCACTGACTGTCGAGCTCGCCCCCGGTCGTGAACATCGAGTGCAGGTCAACAAAGTAGGTTACTCGCGAAAGAGCTTTAGCCTTTCGCTGGAAAAAGGCGCCACTGCAAGTCGGGTTATAACGCTGAAACCCAAACTTGGTAACGTTGCCTTTGAGTTGGCTCCAAGCAACGCCGAATTATTTATTAATGGCCGGTCAAGAGGCCGCGGTAACCAAGCGCTAGACTTGGCAGCCGTAGAGCAACGGGTTGAGGTTAAGTTAGAGGGATACGCCAGCCAGCGTCTGCGCGTGACCCCCCGGCAGGGCCTTGAGCAAGTGGTAGTGGTAACGCTGCTAACAGAGGCTGAAGCTCGAAAAGCGGCGCTTACACCCGAAATCACTTCAGCGTTGGGACAAACGCTGGTGCTAATAGACCCCTTGGCCGAACCTTTAAACAGTTTCAGCATGGGCGCTTCCCGCCGGGAGCCAGGGCGGCGCTCAAACGAGGTCCTGCACAATGTCACTTTGGAGCGTGCCTTTTACTTGGCAACGACAGAAACGACTAACGCGCAGTTTCGAATGTTCTTAGAGAGTCATGATAGCGGGCAAATTGAAGGTAACAGCCTCAACCGCGAGCAACAGCCCGTGGTTAAAATTAGCTGGCAGCAAGCGGCACGGTTTTGCAACTGGCTGAGCATCAAGGAAGGCCTGCCGCCATTCTACCGAGACACCCAAGGCATTATCGATGGCTACAATCCGTCGAGCACCGGCTACCGGTTACCCAGTGAAGCAGAGTGGTCATTTGCGGGAAGGATTGAAGGTGAAAGTTATCGCAAATTTGCATGGGGTGATGACTTTCCTCCCAGCCAGCCGGTTGTCAACGTTGCCGACAACACCTCCGCACTGGTGACAGGACGCATCCTCAATGGCTATGCTGATGGCTACATTGTTTCTGCACCAGTGGGGAGTTTCCCAAAAAACCACCGGGGGTTATTCGATATGGGAGGCAACGTCGCTGAATGGGTACACGACGTTTACGTCATTCCATCGGCCAACGCCAAAAGTGCCACCGACCCAATGGGCGCCCTCAAAGGCGACAACTACACGGTACGAGGGGCCAGCTGGGCTTTGAGTCGATTGGCTGAGCTAAGATTAACCTTCCGAGACTACGGCGCCTCAGGGCGAGACGACTTGGGATTCAGGATTGCACGCTATGCTGAATAGAAAGCAAATCAATCATCGGTGCCTGTGGCTGACCGCTCTGCTGGTTGGCGCCCTCGGTTACCCGCTGTCGGCGCAAGAAGCCGCACCCGAGACGCCCATAGACGAAGCCTCATCAAAGACCGCGCCAACATCAACCAATGACATCAATGCCGACCAAAGCACATCTGAACCACCCATCGAGAATGCGGCCACAGCCCAGCCCAGTCTCAAATATGAGCCGAGCGAGCGTATTTCTGAAGACAGCTCGGTGTCTTTTCCTGTCGATATCTGAAGAGGTTTAGCCCAGCATGAATCTGCGTTTGAACAATGAATTTCTCTATCAGATCTTCGCGCTCTTGCTTGCCGTTATTGTCGTGCATGGCATTTATATTGGCGTCATCAGGCCTACCGCAGATGCCCAGCTTGCCGTGCAAGCTGCCATGCAAGCTGCTGGGGAGGACGTGGTTTCTCAGCGCACTCTGGCAATTGTTATTCGAGACCTTGAGCAGGAAGCTTGTTTTATTTTGTTGCTGTGGGCTCTCGCCATCATGGGGATGAAAGGCAAACGCACCCGAGACGAGCAGAGCATGCTCGATAAAAGCCTTATTGAGGTGCCCACCGGCACCAGCCTGTTACCTCAGGACAGCCGCGAATATTCTCGAATCCTCGAGGCGTTACCAGAAGAGGAGCAGGATTTTTTGCTACCTCGAGCTCTGATGAACGCCCTGCAACGATTTGCAACCACCCAATCGATTCCCGCAGTTTCCGAGTCAGTGCGGGAGCAGTGCGATATTGAAGCCGACCGCCTCGACTCGGAACTATCAATGGTGCGTTACATCTCCTGGGCCATTCCCTCGATCGGCTTTATCGGCACAGTGCGCGGTATCGGTGATGCCTTAGGCCAGGCTTATAAGGCCGTGGAGGGCGATATTTCAGGGGTGACGGTAAGCCTTGGCGTTGCATTCAACAGCACGTTTGTGGCACTGGTGCTCTCCATCATCATTATGTTCGCCCTGCATCAGCTTCAACTGTCTCAGGAGCGATTGGTACTCAATACCCAGCGTTATATTGACCGTAAATTGCTGCGTCATCTGGCAGTGCCACGTCTATGACGGCGCTATTAGATTTACACGACAGTACTCTGCGACTTTGGCACGGTGATACCTGCCTCGAGTCACCGGGTTATGCTTGGTTTGACGGCAATCACTTTCGCTTTGGCCTGCCTGCGATGCGAACGCAGCGACGTACACCTCGCGCCGTCAACACCCGCTATTGGTCACAGCTGAGCACCCAACCCCTGTCGCCGCCACTGGGGCAGGCCAGACATGGGGCAGACCTCGTTCATGCGCATTTACAAGAATTGCACCAGCTAGCCAGCCAACCAAAATCGGTGCTGTTAACCGCGCCGGGCAGCATGGACCGTGAGGCTCTATCGCTACTGCTAGGAATTGTTGAGCACCTCCCCTTTGACATCGCAGGGTTGGTTCACCGCAGTGCGGTGATTGGCGCTGCCAGCGGCCTGTCTAGTGGGTTGCATGTGGAGTTGCAGCTGCACCAGACCTTGATCACACCGTTTAGCGCTGAGGGCGACAGTGTCACTGCCACTGCGAGTCAAGTTATCCCCGGAGAGGGCATGCTGGCACTCCAAGATCGGTTAGCCACCGCCATTGCAGCGAGCTTTGTGGCACAAACACGCTTTGACCCTCTGCGCAGCGCTGATGCTGAGCAGTCACTTTACGACGCCTTACCTCTGGCACTGACAACACTGCAAAATCAAACAGAGACCCAAATAGCCATTAGCGGCTACTCCGCACGTATCACCCGAGACGACCTTAGGGGCGTCGGTGCAGCCTACGGACGAATGCTAGAACCCCTGTTGCCTAGCGATACACCCGTAGTGCTTGAGAGTCCCCTGAACTTACTGCCGGGCTTAACCCTCGCTGTCTCCCGCCAAAACACCACGGCAGAGGTAATCGCAAGCGTCATAGCAAATTGTCAATCTGAACTGCTGCAGGCGCCTGAGCAGCTCGCTTTAAACCACCGTGTACCCATTGTTCACAGCGAGGCAAAGACTGCTGAAACTGGCTTTTTATCGACAGAAGCGGCGCCAGCGCCGGCACCAACACATATTCTTGTAGGATCTAAAGCTCAGCGGATCGGCGACACCGCCTCTCTGGCAAATGGCACGGTCCTGCAGCGCACGCAGGCTAGTGTCACAGTAGCCAACCCATCGGCCAATCTGCGGGTTAATTCCAAGTTGGCTGAGGCCAATCAGTTGGTTGAGGCCGGAGATAATTTAGACGACGACACCGGCTTTACCGGATTACTCATTGTGGTAGAGGACTGAGCATTGGCCCGGCGCAAGCGCCAAGCATCAACCTTTAACCTCAGCTTTCTGGACATCATGTCCTGTGGCTTTGGCGCCGTCGTGCTGGTATTTCTTATTATCGATCACTCCATGGAAGTAGAGGCCCTCACCCTCAATGCTGAAGTATTCTCAGAAATTGACCTTCTAGAGGATGACATTGAACAGGGACAGTTGGGGCTGGTAGCCCTGCGCAATGCCCTCGCAAGCGTCGACGTCGACATTGTTGAAGCGCAAGGCCTAGCCACTCGAGTGACCGAAGACCTCGATCGTTACGAGGCCCTGATCGCTTCGCTAGAAGAGGAAGGCTTTACCGATACGACCGATGTCGAAGCCCTCAAAGCAGAAATCAATCGCCTTGAGGATCGGGTGAATAAGCTTCGCGAGGCGGCCAAAGAAGAAGCGGGACAAAGTGCCCGGGACTTCACCGGCGATGGCAACCGACAGTACCTGACGGGATTGAACCTGGGCGGTAACCGCATTGCTATTCTTGTCGATACCTCAGCCAGTATGCTGGCCGATTCGATTGTAAACGTCATTCGACTGCGCAATATGGATCCTGAGCTACAGCGCTCAGCTGATAAATGGCAGCGTGCGCTCAACACCGTCGACTGGCTTACTTCTCAGCTTCCCATTAATTCCCAATATCAAATTATTGCCTTTAATACCGAAGCCCAGCCGATTCTCTCGGAGACTGCGGGTAAATGGTTGGAGGTGGCAGACGCGCCACAGTTAAAGGCGGCCACTGAGGCCTTGCGTGATCGTCTCCCCAGCGGGGGTACGAACCTGCATGGTGCTTTTGATGCGGTTGGCACCCTCCCCGGCGGTCCCGATAATATTTTTCTCATCACCGACGGGCTGCCCACTCAAAGTTACGAACCACCACGCCGCACCACGATTTCCGGACGTGATCGGCTCAGTTTATTTCGAAAGGCGGTTCAGCGGCTTCCAGCGGGCGTACCCGTGAATATAATTTTGGCGCCCATGGAGGGAGACCCCATGGCTGCCTCCGAGTTTTGGCAGCTGGCCCAGGTGAGTGGTGGTTCGTTTATGTCGCCCTCTCGGGATTGGCCATGATTCCGATGAGGCGCTGCATACCATGAAAACACGCCGGGGAACGCCAGAATTTTCCATATCCTTCCTGGACGTCATCTGCTGTGGCTTTGGTGCCGTCATCCTCTTATTGATGATCACAAAAACGGTGCAACCCCAGATATTAGAACGCTCAACCATTGTCGCCGATGGCCGTGTTGCTGACCTGACCGAGCAACTGTTTGAGATTCGGGGAGAGACAACCATCCTGAATCGCGACCTCAAGGCCAAGCAAGAGCAAATCTCTGAATACCGCGAGCGCATCGCCATTCTTCAAGGTGCCTTGGCAAGCACTCGGTCGCGATATGACAGTCTTGAAACCACCCGCAACTCTAACAGCATCATTGAGCAGGAATTGGCCATAGCCCGACAGCAGCTGAGCGAGGAAGAGAAGCGCCTATTGGGGGTCAACAGTCAGCGAAAAAATCAGTTGATCGGTGGGATTCCCGTTGACAGCGAATACATTATTTTCATCATCGATACCTCCGGCTCCATGTTCTCCTACGCCTGGGACAGAATGCTTATCGAAATGGAGGCGACGCTTAACATTTACCCGGAGGTCAAGGGCATACAAGTTCTCAACGACATGGGTAACTACTTATTTTCTCGATACCGTGGACAATGGATCCCTGATACCCCCGCAAGGCGCAGCTTAATCCTGCGCAATCTCACCAATTGGAATGTTTTTTCCAACAGTTCACCGGTCGAAGGTATCACCGCTGCAGTGCGTACTTTTTATGATCCCAAGAAAAAGATGTCGATCTATGTTTTTGGCGACGAATTTACCGGGGAATCCATTCGCAGCGTGGTTGAAACCGTTGATCGTCTCAACGCCCAGAATTTTGGCGGCGAGCGACGCGTCAGAATCCACGGCGTGGGGTTTCCCGTACAATTTATAAGACCGCCAGAGTTACAGGTTACTGGCGTACGTTTTGCTACACTGATGCGAGAGCTGACCTACAAAAATGGTGGCACGTTTGTTGGACTTAATAACTTCAGGCCTTAGTAAATACCAACGCGCACTGGGCGCATTATGCGTTGCGCTCCTTTTTACGGCTTGCGGCGCCCGAGAGGTCGTTGTTCAAGGCAACTTCCCGAAACCTCTTATGGACCCGTTACCCCTCACTGTCGCAGTGATCTACACCGATGAGTTTGCCCAACACGAAATTTTTGACGAGGCCGCGGGGCGTGCTGAATCAGACTGGCTGGTTAAAACGGGAGATGCTCAGGTCGAGTTCTGGAACACGCTATTAAATGGCATGTTCGAAAGCGTCGTTCAGATAAAAGACAGCGAATCTTTGGCAGCCCATCAAAACACGGTCGACGCAGTGATCATTCCAGCGGTTGCCGATCTTCAGTACACCATCCCGCTACACACCAACGTAAAGATCTACGAAATCTGGATGAAG
>ERZ1047821.2111-NODE-2111-length-12286-cov-5.017824_pt1 | contig 12286 bp, 8 predicted proteins | sample MGYA00383096_ERZ1047821 | MGnify/ENA primary metagenome ERZ1047821 (study PRJEB29581, sample SAMEA5548366) | metagenome | biome: marine; feature: coastal; material: water | depth 25 m | study: Short-term variability in the microbial, nano- and picoplankton... | reverse complement strand
GCACGAGTGATGAATCCATCGTCTATAAGGTTACAACAACCGATTAGTGCTAAGATAATAATCCATCGGTATCTTCTTTCCTTTAAAAAGGCCAATAAGGCAAATATTCCTCCTTCTCCCTTATTGTCCGCATTCAATGCGAAATAAATATACTTGAACGTGGCAATTAATAATAAGGTCCAGATTACACAAGAGAGACCTCCCAAGATAAAGGCTTCATTTATATTTTTACCTCCTCCCGTGATGGCTTGAAAAACATAAAGGGGAGAAGTCCCGATATCTCCAAACACAATACCGGTACTTATAAGTATTCCGGCAAAAGTTATTTTACTTACGTTTGAGTCGCTCATTAAATAGTGTTAATACAAAATTAATCGAATTTTTTAACAATGAATGTCATAGGTTGAGGTAAAAAAAAATGAAAATTACGCTATATTTGCATGCGAAATGCCCACGTGGTGAAATTGGTAGACACGCCATCTTGAGGGGGTGGTGCCGTAAGGTGTGCTGGTTCGAATCCAGTCGTGGGCACTTTTATTAGAACTATAAACTCTTGTTTTATCAAGGCAATAATTAAACACAAAACACTAATAATGAGTAATTTAATTGAAATCACATCTACTATCTGTTTATTCTTAATAATTTCTTGTTCTAGTGATCTGCCTTTGGACGAAAAATTCGAAAGCAAAGCAGAAAAAGCAAAAAAAGAAACAGAAAAAGAAATAAAAGAGAATGAGCTATCTTTGAATAAAGGGAATCTTTTTCTCGAGAATAACAAGAAAAATACACAAGTTCAAGTTACAGCATCGGGACTTCAATACGAGGTGTTGAGAGAAGGGCTTGGACCAAAACCAGGGCCAATGGATCGTGTTAAGGTTCATTATCATGGAACGACGCCTAGTGGTGAAGTCTTTGATAGCTCTGTTGATCGAGGTCAGCCTGCTGAATTTGGATTGAATCAGGTCATAAAAGGTTGGACCGAAGGCTTGCAGTTGATGAGTGGAGGAGCAAAATATAAATTTTATATTCCTCAGGAGTTAGCATATGGTGCTAATCCTCAACCTGGAAGTATAATTGAGCCCTTCATGCCTTTGGTTTTCGAAGTAGAGTTACTCGAGATATTAGATGGCCCAGCGATTAAAAATGTTGAAAAAGTAGCATTAACATCCATGAAATTTGACAAGATGAAGCATGACTTCGGTAATGTCAAAGCTGATACAGACAACAAAACCTATTTTACGGTTACCAATACAGGAAAAAATCCACTTATCATTGAATCTGTAAAGGCAAGCTGCGGATGCACAACACCTTCAAAACCTGAGAAGCCTATAATGCCTGGAAAAAGTGATAAAATAGAGGTTGTTTTTCATCCAAAAGAAAATCAATTAAAAGAGCAAAAGAAAACCGTAAGGGTTGTCGCTAATACCACTCCAGGTGAATTGGTTCTCAATGTGCGTGCCTTTGTTGAGAAAAAATAAATTATTCCTCTTCGAAGTAATTCAAATCTTTTCCAAAGGTTTCCTTGAGTTGACTTAAGCTGTATAGTGCGAGTAAGATAAAAACCAATCCAACAATATAGGCCGACCATGCGTCTCCAAGGTTAAGAGCCATTAGAAATCCAAAGCTGATCATGATGAGATTTACTGATCCTCTAACAAAATTTGGAATCGTATTGGCTGTTGTTGATCTGATATTGGTGCCAAATTGTTCTGCTGCGATAGAGACAAATAAAGCCCAGTAACCTGTTGCGGTTCCTAAAAGAAAACAAACAATGTAGTACGTCTCTGCTGATATTCCGTCCATGAAAAACAAAAAGGAGGTGATTAAAATTAAAGTAAAAACCAGGTAAATTGCTACAACCTTTTTGCGACTTCTTAGCAATTGGCTCAGAAGTCCGGAAATTAAATCACCAAAAGATAAACCGATATAGGTATACATTACAGCCGTTCCGTTATTGATATCATTAATACCTAAAAGAGGGGCAAAGTTGTCGCTAGAATTCATAACCAAAAGACCAACGACGTACCATATCGGAATACCAATTACAATACAATGAAGGTATTTAATGAAGTTTGCTTTATTAAAGAATATGATTTTTAGATTTCCTTTCGAGACACTTTTGTCATCAGACATCTTTTCAAAAAAGGATGATTCAATTGTACCAACCCGAAGAAGGAGGAGAAAAACTCCAAGCATTCCTCCAACGATGTAAGTAACTTGCCAATTCGCTAATTGAGCTCCTGTAATGCCATAGATTAAATTTCCAATAATTTGCCCCTCAGCACCGACTAAAGACGCTACAACAGCTCCCAAGGCACCAAATGTGACAATAATCATCGTACCGTAACCTCGTTTTTCTTTTGACATCATTTCAGAAACCAATGTAATACCCGCTCCCAGCTCTCCAGCAAGTCCGATTCCCGCAAGCACTCGAATAATTGCGTAGCTCGTAATGTCAGTGACAAATGCATTTAATAAGTTGGCAATAGAGTAGAGAAGAATGGAGCCGAATAAGACCTTGATTCTCCCTTTTTTATCTCCAAGCACACCCCAAAGTAGTCCGCCTATCAACATTCCAAGCATTTGCATGTTGAATAAAAACTTTCCTGTAGATGCTTGTTCTTCAAGTGAATAGCCTACCATAATTTGACTAAGACTTTCAGCTTTTACCACTCCGAAAAGCACCATGTCGTAGATGTCTACAAAGTAACCCAATGCTGCAACAATGATTAAGATGATTACTTTTTTATTGGGTTGCTTATCAATTACATTCATGCAACGAAATTAAAATTTTTGTTGAAATAAAAATCTTCAATTTTATGAAAGGAAAACGAATACCTAATGTTTTTTCTCATTACTTTTATTTTAAAATAAACGACTATGGTGCGAAATTTATCTGAGGAAGCTTCAATTTTAGGTCAATACATGGCCGAAATTAGAGATGTAAATATTCAACAGGACCCCATACGCTTTCGTACCAATTTGGAACGAATAGCTGAGATTTTAGGTTACGAAGTTTCGAAGAAAATGAATTACGGAGAAATCGAAGTAGAAACCCCATTAGGCAAGTCAACAGAATTTAAGCTGACAGATGATCCGGTATTAATCACAATTCTTAGAGCTGGATTGGCCATGCATAATGGTTTATTAAGAACTTTTGATCGATGTGATAGTGCGTTTGTATCTGCATATAGAGAACATACTTCACCTGAAGAATTTAAAATACATGTAGAGTATTTGGCTGCTCCTAACCTTGATGATCGTGTTTGGGTAATATCTGATCCTATGTTGGCAACGGGTCGGTCAATGGTTAATGTTTATAATGCCTTACTCAAATTTGGCAAACCCAAGAAAGTCTATGTGATCGTATCTATAGCAACACCACAAGCCATTGAATTGGTTCAGAAAAAGCTACCGGCTGATGTTGAGATTTGGACTGGAGCTATTGATGCAGAGCTAACTGCCGAATCCTATATTGTTCCTGGTCTGGGAGATGCAGGTGATTTGGCATATGGTGTAAAAGTTTAAACAATGAATTGGGGAGCATACAGCGCATTGTTTGGCCTAGCAACTTTTAAGTTTATGTTTGCTGCTTTTCCTGGTCCAGCATTTAATGTTTCATTTTTTGAAACCTATATCTGCATTGTGTTTGGAGGCACCCTAAGCTCTGCTGTATTTTATTTTGCTAGTGATTACTTTATGCTTAAAACAAACCAAAAGCGTAAGCGTAAGATCGAACAGCTGATTCGTGAGGGGAAACAAATTCCATTTAAGCCCAAGTTCACTCGGGTGAATAAGTTTATTATCTTTTGTAAGCATAAATTCGGCATGTATGTCATTTGCTTTTGGGCACCGTTTTTTTTATCTGTCCCACTTGGAAGTATCGTGGTAGCAAAATTCTACGGCAAATTGAAATATACATTTTTATACGTTTTCCTTGGAATGCTCATCAATGCAAGTCTAACTACATTTTTAGCCTATGTCATTTTCCAATAAACATATTTTTTTTGATCTCGATAGAACGCTTTGGGATTTCGATGAGAATTCAAAAGAGGCTTTAAAACAAATTATCTCTCATTATCAATTGATTCCTGTTTTTGGTTCTTTTGACCGATTTCACAGAGCTTATGAGAAACACAATTCAAGGTTGTGGGGGGAATATGGAAAAGGAAAGCTACAAAAAGATATTTTGAGGTTTGAGCGGTTCAATGCGACTTTAAAGCAGTTTGGTAAAGACGATTTGACCCTCGCAAAAAAAATGGGTGAGATGTATGTTGAAATCTCTCCCCGTCAGACCAAACAATTTCCAAATACAAAAGAAGTTTTAGATGAATTACAGAAAATGGGTTACCACCTTCACATCATCACAAATGGTTTTGAAGAGGTCCAATATATAAAGTTAGATAATTGTGGTTTAAGGAAGTATTTTGATGCCATTGTTTGCTCTGAGGCTGTTGGCAAAAACAAGCCTGCTCTTGCCATATTTAATTATGCATTAAAGCAGGCCAATTGTGAATCAGAAAATGCATTAATGATTGGAGATGATTACATTGCTGATGTTTCAGGTGCCTTAAAAGCTGGACTAAATGCTGTTTTGTTTGATCCGCATGCACGATCGACTGGAAATTATGAATTCACCATTCAAAATCTTAATGAGCTGCCATTGCTTGTGACACAGATTCTGCGGATTTAGTTGTACTATGAATTTTCCTGTCTCATTTTTTCATAGAGAATGATTCCTGTGGCTACACTTACATTTAATGATTGAATTTCTCCATGCATAGGAATTTTAGCTCTAACATCAGACAAATTAATGAGGTCTGAAGTAATACCGTTTTCTTCTGATCCCATTATGATTCCGACTGATCCTCTTAGGTTTATTTCATGTAAAGGTAGAGACGATTTCTCCGAACAAGCGATTAGCCTGATGCCTGATTGTTGAATATAAAACAGCGTATTTTTGAGATCATCGGTCTTACATACAGGAATACGACTTAAAGCTCCAGAAGATGTTCTTACAGCATCTGACGATACCAAAGCGGACCCTTTAGAGGGTATTAAAATGGCATCTACCCCTTGACATTCAGCTGATCTGGCAATGGCTCCAAAGTTTCTCACATCAGTAATTCGGTCTAAAACCAGAATATTAACCTTTTGCTCTTTTTCCATCCATTGGTCTACAAGAGTCTCAATATTTTGATATTCAATAGGCGTTACGAATGCAATTACACCTTGATGGTTTCCAGAGGTTAATTTGTTCAGCTTCTGAACAGGTACATATTGAATGTTATAGTCTTTTCCGGCAAGAATTTCTTTCAATTCACGAAAATGCTCTTTGTCAATACCTTTTTGTATTAATATCTTATTTAGCTCCTGTTCTGACTTTATGGCCTCAAGTACAGGATGTAATCCAAAGATGACGTCCTTTTTTTCCTTTCTGGGATACTTGTCTCTTTTTTCTTCCATTCTATGTGAATTTATATTCAATTTGAACATTGTTTTTTAAGGTGAGCTCAACCGGGCAGGTTCGAGCAGCTTTAATGACCTTTTCTAATGTGCTGTCATCCCAATTGTTTTCGGATAACTTCATTTCAATGATAATCTGATCAACTTTCCTCGGATTATTTCCCATTAATTTAATTACACTTGCTTCACAATTCTCAAAAGAGATGTCGTTTTTGTTACAATAAATTCCAATAATGGTCATTGCGCATGATGCAAGTGATGTAGACAATATGTCCGTAGGAGAAAATGCTTCACCCTTTCCATTATTATCGGTAGGGGCATCAGTAATAAAAGTACCGCCTGATTTTAAATGCTTACAAGCAGTGCGTAAATTTCCTAAATAGCTGACTTCTGATATTTGCATCTTGATCTAAATTATTTGGCGAAGTTACGCTATTTCATAGCATTGATAACATTTTCAAACGAAAAATGATATCCTTATTGTTTTACTTATCTTTAGGCCTCAAATAATAACTGCTATGAAATCCACTTTATCTATTTTGATTTTACTAACATGGTTTTTTTCTTATCATGCTCAGAATGAAATGAAATATAATACGAATTCATCTTCACCTGAATGGATTAAATTGATGTATCAAGAAAATCCAAATCCAGGATTGGTAATAAAACAACATGATAACTATTATGCAACACACGCGTTTATAAAAAATGCGCACACGCAATACTTTAAGAGATGGTTAAGGGCCTTAAGTAGGGAAGTTTCTTTTGATGCGAGTAATCTATATGACAAGAATTATATCAAAAAGTCAAAAAGTTTGAGGTCTTTAAAAGATGAGAACTCGGAATGGTCTTGTATTGGCCCCTATGATTTTGATATTGACGCCGCAAGCCGCAGCTATGCGCCTGGAGCCGCTCATGTTTATACGGTAAAAAGATGTTTGACTAATTCCGATGTCATGTATGCAGGAACTGCTACTGCTGGGATGTGGAAGTCTATTGATGCAGGTTTGACTTGGAGCTTGACTACAAGAGATTTGGTTTTAAATCGAATTTTTGCCATTGAAATAGACCACAGTAATTCAGATATTGCCTTCTTTGAGAGTGGAGGAAGCCTATACAAAACAACAGATGGAGGTTTGAATTGGTCAATTATTGGAGATGCCACTTTTCAATCGCAATCACATGGTATTAAAGACATTGTAATGTCACCAGATGATTCTAATATTATTTATTTGACTTCAAATAATGGCTTTTTTAGAACAACAGACGGAGGAGACAATTGGACTGAAATCATGAATGGAGATTTTCAGGAAATAGAGCTCAATCCTGCGAATTCAGATATGATCTACACTATAAAAGTAGTAGGGGACTATACGGAATTTTATAAAAGTATAGATGGAGGATTGACATTTACAGTTCAAAGTAATGGTTGGCCAAGTCCGCAACAAGCTGGCGACCACCAAAGGCGTGTTGAAATTGCAGTAACACCTTCAGATCCAAATTTAATTTATGCGAATGCAACAGGTTCAGCCAACGGTGGTAGCGGGACCTATGGCATTTATTTGTCTTCGGATGAGGGCGCGACATGGACGTTTCAGTGCTGTGGCTCTCAGCCAGCAGGACCACCATCACTTTCCAACATCAATATGATGGGATGGGACAAGGAAGGTGAAGACGATGGAGGACAATATTACTACGACGTTGGACTTGCAGTTGACCCGGTAAACCCATTGAAGTTACATCTTGGAGGAGTAAACCATTGGGTTTCTGAAGATGGAGGCATTACATGGATTTGTCCTGCAAAATGGTCAGAACCTGGGCTTGATGAATACGTTCATGCCGATATTCATGATATTAGGTTCTTTGGTACTGAATTATGGATAGCATGCGATGGTGGTATATTTAAGTCAACTGACGGCGGTACACACATGGATAAATCTATGGTTGGAATTGAAGGAACTGATTTTTGGGGATTTGGAGCAAGTCCGCAAAGTGATGTCATGCTTGGTGGTTGTTATCACAATGGGACATTGCTTAAAGACAACGATACTTATATTAACGATTGGATTTGTACCGGTGGGGGAGATGGTGTTCGTGGTTTTGTCAATTTTGGTGATGATCGGATTGCCTATGATGACTATGAAGGGCGATATCTTTCTGGAGACAGAACAGTCAATATCAATGGATTTCAATTTGATTCTCTTCCCAATGCATCATATATTTTTGGAGAATCATCCACGATGGAATGGGATCCAAGAAACAACAAACACATTTATCTAGGACGAGGAACAAACCTTATTAAGACTGAAGACAATGGAATGTCTTATGATTTGGTATACGCATTTGATCATAGGGTTATGAATATAGAATTGTCTCGGGCCAATCCGGAAGTAATGTATTTGGCTACTTATGAAAGTTGGTGGGGAGTAAAAAAAATATGGAGAACAGAAGATGGGGGTACATCTTGGACTGATGTCACTCCACCGCCGTCATTGCTCAACGGTGAAGAATGGGTGCCTTTTGATATTGCCGTAAGTGCAAGTGATGAAAATGTGGTTTGGGCCGCAAGAACATCTCAGTATGGAAATACAAACCTGAACAATCGAATGGTTTTTAAATCAACAGATGGTGGTGCCAATTGGGTCAATTATTCTAGTTCATCTCTTGACGGAGAAGTGATAACAAATATCGAGCATCAGAAAGGAACAAATGGGGGTGTATATATTGGCACTAGGCGGACCGTTTATTACAGGAACAACTCCATGAATGAATGGGCCCTTTTTAACAATAACTTGCCTTTAAGTTCAATGTCAACCAAGCTAGTCATTAAATACAAGGATAGATTACTTCGAAATGCCACAAATAGAAGTGTTTATGAGGTAGAATTGTATGAAAATTCTGAGCCAATGGCTCAAATTGCTGCGGATAAGTTTAAGGTTACTTGTCTTGACAACCAGGTTCAGTATATCGATAATTCGGTGTTGTCATCTATGAATCCAACATGGACTTGGACCTTTACGGGAGGAACGCCAGCTTCCTCAAATGATCAGAATCCAGTTGTGCAATATGATGCGCCCGGATTTTATGATGTTTCATTAACAGTAACAGACGATTTTGGAACAAGTACACAATCTTATTCTATGTTTATAGAGTACGTAGAAACGCTTGCACCACTTGATGTAATTGAAGATTTCGAATTGGGTATTACTGATTTTTGGACACAGTACAATGCGAATAATTCCTATGGATGGTCACCATTTTATACTGAAAATGGTCCGGATTGTGGTGCTACAAATTGTGTTATGATTGACCATTTCTCGATTAATCAGGTTGGTGATGAAGCTGAATTGATGACACCGAAAATTGATTTGACCAATGCAATTAGCGCTTATCTTGAATTTGATTATGCTTATACAAAGTGGGGAGGGTCTTATGAAGATGGATTTAGGGTTGACGCCAGTAGTGATTGTTGGGAAACTTACGACACTTTGTTTTATGCATTTGGAGATGATTTAATAACGGTTCCGAGCACCAATGACGAATGGTATCCACAAGATTGTGCAGATTGGTCAGTTGACAATTTTGTCGATTTAGATGCTTATGTAGGTCAAAATGTGGCCATAAGATTTGTAGGTATAAATGGTTGGGGTAATAATTTCTTTATGGATAATATCAATGTTTCAGGTCAGCTTAGTGGTGTTGATCAATTGGATTTACCATTTTCAGTTTATCCAAATCCAAACAAGGGATCTTTTACCATTTCTCATGAATTAAAGAATCCTTTTATTAAGATCGTGTCTCCTGATGGACGGATTGTTTGGAATGCGAACATGACTTCACAGAAACAAGTTGTTAAACTTAATGTAGGTCCTGGAATATATGTTGTCCACGTTAATGATGGCTCAAAAACTTATTTGGAAAAAATCACAATCCATTAGATCAAATTCATCAATCTTAATTATATATTTTTGCTCAAAATCAATTAATCATATGAAAATTTTAAGCGTATTATTTTTTACGGTAGCTATAAGTGCATTTGCACAAGAAAAGAATACAATAGAGGCGAGTACAGTGTCCAATTTAAAGTTTAGGCTTGTTGGTCCAGCTCTTACCTCTGGAAGGGTATCTGATCTTGCCATTCATCCCTCTAATACAGACACATGGTTTGTTGCAACTGCTTCGGGAGGCCTTTGGAAAACTCAAAATCATGGGATTACTTTCAAACCCATATTTGATTCATACAGCTCTTACTCTGTGGGTTGTGTGAAAATAGCTCCTTCCAATCAGAATACGGTATGGGTAGGAACTGGTGAAAACAATAATCAACGATCGGTATCCTATGGTGATGGAGTATATAAATCAATGGATGGTGGAAAGTCATTTAAAAATATGGGGCTTAAAAGTAGTGAGCACATTGGTAGTATTGTTATTCATCCGAATAATGAGAATACGCTTTGGGTAGCGGCCTATGGTCCATTATGGAGTAGTGGAGGTGAAAGAGGCGTCTACAAATCTACAGACGGTGGAAATACTTGGAAACGTACATTAGAAATATCAGAGCATACAGGAATTGCTGAGGTTCATATAGATCCATCAAATCCAAAGATTTTATATGCCTCTGCGCATCAGCGAAGGAGACGTGAATGGACCTTTATCAGTGGTGGGCCAGAATCAGGAGTTTATAAATCCATTGATGGTGGAGAAACCTGGAGAGAAATCAACAAAGGATTACCTGCAGGTTATATGGGGCGTGTTGGAATGGCTGTGTCTCCAGTTGATCCAAATGTGGTTTATGCCATTGTAGAAGCAAGGTATGGTAAAAACGGATTTTATAAATCAACCAACAAGGGGGAAAATTGGAGCAAACAAAGCGATTACTCGACAAGTGGCAATTACTATCAGGAAATTTTTTGTGATCCAGTGGATGTCGATAAAGTGTTTTCGATGAATACCTATCTCCATCACACAGAAGATGGGGGTAAAAATTTCAAAAGAACAGGAGAGAAGGGCAAGCATGTTGACAATCATTGTATATGGATTGACCCTTCCAATACAAATCATTGGATCGTTGGATGTGATGGTGGCGTTTATGAAACGTATACACATGCTAAGGAATGGCGTTATCACGCAAATCTCCCGATTATTCAGTTTTACAAGGTGGCAACGGATAATGATTACCCTTTTTATAATATTTATGGGGGTACCCAAGATAATAATTCAATGGGAGGACCTTCAGCGACTTTAAATGCTTCGGGCATTCTAAATTCTGATTGGTTTATAACGAACGGTGGAGATGGTTTTGAATCTGCTACTGACTGGGAAAATCCAAATATTACCTATGCTCAAGCTCAATACGGATGGATTGTTCGTTACGATAAAGCTTCTGGGGAAAAAGTACCTATTCAGCCAATGCCTGGAGACGGAGAAGCTGCGTATCGTTGGAATTGGGATTCTCCTCTTTTGGTGTCTCGTCATAATGCATCGACGATTTACTTTGCCGCAAATAAATTATTTAAGTCTACAAATCGAGGTGATGACTGGTCCATTATTTCTCCTGATCTGTCGAGACAATTGGATCGCAATAAGCTTCCTGTGATGGGCCAGGTTTGGAGTATGGATGCGGTTATGAAAAACAAATCAACAACCATTTATGGCAATATTGTGGCATTGGACGAGTCTCCAATTAAGCAAGGTCTATTATATGCAGGAACAGATGATGGATTGATTCAGGTCACAACAGATGACGGTAAATCTTGGTCGAGAATTGACAACATCAAAGGGGTTCCTGAAAGAACAAAAGTAAATATGCTTACAGCTTCCTTGCATGATGAAAACGAGGTTTTTGTTGCCTTTAATAGTCAACGGGATGGTGATTTTGCTCCATACCTACTTCGATCAACGAATCAAGGTAAATCTTGGGAATCAATTTCATCAAATCTTCCTGAAAGAGGAAACGTATACTGCATTAAGCAAGATCATGTAAATCCAGATTTACTTTTTGTAGGAACAGAATTCGGTGCTTTTTTCTCTATTGATAGGGGAGAGAATTGGACCAAGCTCGGTGGCTTACCGACAATTGCTGTTTATGACTTAGATATTCAGCAAAGAGAAAACGATTTGGTTGCAGGGACATTTGGCCGTGGTTTTTATGTGTTAGACAATTATGCACCCTTAAGGACAGTGGCTAACGATGTTCTCGATAAAAGAGCGCATCTGTTTGATGTTAAAGATGCCTTATTGTATATCCCTTCAACTCCTTTAGGTAGTAGAGGTACAGGTTCGCAAGGGCATAGTCTTTGGTCAGCTAAAAACCCAGCTTTTGGGGCAACATTTAGTTTATACCTGAATGATGTTGGTCAGTCTTTAAAGTCAAAACGTCAGAAAAAAGAGAAGGAACTTGAAAAGAATGGAGAAGATGTATTTTATCCTTCATTTGAGGAAATTCGTGCAGAGGATCTTGAGGAAAAGGCTCAGCTTATTTGGAAGATATTTGATGCTTCTGGAAATGAAATTCGTAGAATGAAATCTTCTCCATCTAAGGGTATAGTAAGGCAAACATGGAATTTAAGAACCAGCAATACCAATCCAATAGGTTCAGGAGGAAGTGGGTTTCTTGTGACTCCAGGCGTATATGCGGTAAGCGTAATACTCATTAAAGAAGGGAAAACAGAATTACTAATTGATAAGAAAAAGTTTACTGTAAAAGGACTAAATAATCAAACCTTGATTGCAAAAAAACCAGAAGAGCTCAAAGCGTTTAGAGCTGAAGTTGCTGAGTTAAATCGACAGGTTAGTGGCACAGAAAAGGTAATGAAAGAAA
>ERZ1047821.2106-NODE-2106-length-12305-cov-4.893061_pt1 | contig 12305 bp, 8 predicted proteins | sample MGYA00383096_ERZ1047821 | MGnify/ENA primary metagenome ERZ1047821 (study PRJEB29581, sample SAMEA5548366) | metagenome | biome: marine; feature: coastal; material: water | depth 25 m | study: Short-term variability in the microbial, nano- and picoplankton... | reverse complement strand
ATTTTATTAAACATCCTTTTTCTTTTAATTCTTTAGCTATTTCTTTTCTTACTTCAAATCTATCTTTTCCTACATATAAAACAGCATCTTCAGATAAAGTACCGTCATTATTTAGGATATCAATTGTCTCAAGATTATGTTTGTCTCCAATTTCGTAATCATTAATATCATGTGCTGGCGTAATTTTTAAAGCCCCAGTACCAAACTCCATATCTACATATTCATCAAAAATTATAGGAATAATTCTGTTAATTAATGGAACAATAGCTTTTTTGTTTTTTAAATGTTTAAATCTTGAATCGTTTGGATTTACACATATTGCGGTATCACCTAAAATTGTTTCTGGTCTTGTAGTTGCTATAGTGATTTTTTCATCACTATTTTCAATTTCATAGGAAATGTAATAAAGTTTTGATTCAATTTCTTTATGAATTACCTCTTCATCAGAAACAGCAGTTTGTGCAGCAGGATCCCAGTTTACCATTCTAACTCCTCTGTAAATCAATCCTTTATTGAACAGATCAATGAATACATCGATAACGGATTCATTCATATCTTCATCCATGGTAAATTTTGTTCTATCCCAATCACAAGAAGCACCAAGTTTTTTTAGTTGCTCTAGAATTATTCCGCCATGTTCATCTTTCCACTCATATGCATGTTTCATGAACTCTTTGCGAGTTAGGTCTTCTTTTTTTATACCTTTTTCAGAAAGTTTGTTCAATACCTTGGCTTCAGTAGCAATTGAAGCATGATCAGTACCAGGAACCCAGCAAGCATTAAAGCCTTGCATTCTAGCTCTTCTTATCATCACATCTTGTAGAGTATTGTTTAGCATATGTCCCATATGTAAAACTCCAGTAACATTTGGTGGAGGTATTACAATTGTATATGGCTTTCTATTGTCTGGTTCAGAATGAAAATATCCTTTTTTTAACCAATGACTATACCATTTGTCTTCGACTTGATTTGCCTGATATATTTTTGGGATAATCATTAATTATTTTCTTTAGTGAAAGAGGCGAATTTACAAAATTATTGTTCTAAAAAAATAATTTGTTAATAGGAAATAATTTAGTAGTTTTGACGTTATAATTTCAATATTAAATCAAACTATATTACGTAATGAAAAAAAATATTTTATCTCTAATTCTTTTAAGTTTTTGCTTTGTGTTGAATGCACAAAATGCAGTAAATAATGTTAAACCTGTAAGTGTTGAAAAAGCACAAGAAAATACTGTTGATGCTGGAATTGAATTCGAGTCTAAAGTTGTTGATTATGGTGTTATTGAACATAATTCAGATGGTCAGAGAGAATTTAAATTTAAAAGTTCCGGAAGTGATCCTTTAATTATAAAAAGCGCTAAAGGAAGTTGTGGATGTACTGTGCCTACTTGGAGAAAAGCTGATGGTTCTGCAACATGGCAGCCAGGTGAAGATGGTTCTATTGGAGTAAAATATGCAACAAATAGAATTGGAAAATTTACCAAAACAATAACTCTTTCAACTAATGCTGATAAGAGACCTGTTATATTGACAATTAAAGGAGAAGTAAAAGCTCCTGCTAAAGATGAAGGTGCTATGCCAGTAAAAAAGAATGACGGCTCTCCTTTAGAAAGAAAATAAAAATTATACAAATAAAATCTATTATTTCACCTCCTAATTTTGGAGGTGTTTTTTTTAAAAATAATTATGCCAAATATTTCAAATAAGGGTTTTAACATGCCAGAATCACCAATTAGAAAATTGGTTCCTTTTGCTGAAAATGCTAAGATAAAAGGAAAGAAAGTATATCATTTAAATATAGGACAGCCTGATATTCAAACACCAAGTGTTGCATTGGAAGCAATTAAAAACTTTGATGATAATGTTGTGGAATATAGTCACTCTGCTGGATTTGAAAGCTATAGAAAGGGATTAGCATCATATTATCAATCTCTTGATATTGATGTTTCTTATAATGACTTAATGGTTACTACTGGAGGATCTGAAGCTTTATTATTTGCTCTAAATAGTTGTTTAGACGCAGGTGATGAGATTATTATTCCTGAGCCTTTTTATGCTAACTATAATGGATTTTCAATTTCTGCAGGCATTACCGTAAAACCAATTTCTACCTCTATTGATAATGGCTTTGCATTACCTCCTATTGAAGATTTTGTTAAACTAATTACACCAAAAACAAAAGCTATCTTAATATGTAATCCTGGTAATCCCACAGGCTATTTATATTCTCAAAAAGAATTAGAGTTGTTGAGAGATGTAGTTAAAAAGTATAATTTATTTCTTTTTGCCGATGAAGTTTATAGAGAGTTTTGTTATGACGGCAATTCTCATTGCTCTGTTTTGAGTCTTGATGGTTTAGAAAAACATGCTGTGGTAATTGATTCTACTTCAAAAAGATATAGTATGTGCGGAATAAGAGTTGGTTGTATAGTTTCTAAAAATCCGGAAGTAATTAATACCGCTTTAAAGTTTGCTCAAGCTAGACTTTCACCTCCTACATTTGGTCAGGTTGCAGGAGAAGCTGCATTATCAACCCCTAAATCATATTTTGAAGATGTAATTATTGAATATGTTGCTCGTCGGGACTTACTTGTTAATGGTTTAAATAAAATAGATGGTGTTATTTGTCCTAAACCTAAAGGAGCATTTTATGCTATTGCACAATTACCTGTAGACAACGCTGAGAAATTTGCTCAATGGTTGTTAGAAGAATTTGATTATCAAAATGAAACTTTAATGGTTGCTCCAGCTGCGGGATTTTACTCCACTGAGGGAGAAGGAAATAATCAAGTGAGGATTGCTTATGTTTTAAATCAGGATTCTCTTAAAAGAGCAATTAAGTGCTTAGAAGAAGCATTAATTCAATACCCTGGACTAAAAAAATAATGAATCTTGACTCTTTTCATTCTAATTCAAAATTAAAAAGAAAAGAAAATAAAAAATTCTTCAGAGACTTAAAGAGGATAAATTCAAAAAAATTAGATCAATCTATCCATTCTCTTCATCAAAATGAATTTGAATGTACCGATTGCCTGAAATGTGCAAATTGCTGTACAACCACAGGGCCATTATTTACAGATAAAGATATTTCAAGGATCTCAAGATTTTTAAAAATAAAACCATCTTCATTTACTGATAAATTTTTAAGAGTTGATGAAGATCAGGATTATGTTCTAAAGAAATTGCCTTGTTCTTTTCTTTTGCAAGATAATAGATGTTCTATATATGATGTGAGGCCTAAAGCTTGTAGAGAGTTTCCACACACAGATAGAATAAAACAAAAACAACTGCTTAGTCTAACACAAAAAAACACAGAGGTTTGTCCTGCAGTTTTTAATATTATCGAAAATTTAAAGAAAGAGCTTAAATAAGCTAATTATATAAAAGATATTTATTTCTAATATTCTTAAATTCATTCAGTTCAGTTTCCCAGCTTTTTTTAATTTCTTTCCAGCTTTTGCCATAAATAATTTGTTTTCTGAGTTTGTCTGTTCCAGCAAGTTTGTCAAAAAAACTTATGAAAAAATCTTCTTTATTTTGACTTTGATTATAGGTTTCTATTAGCCATTCTAAGTTAATAGAATTTAAAATAGGTGTATTTGTTAGATCTTTACCGTAGCAAATTTTATTTTCATGTTTTGGATATTTACTTCCAGGACCACTTTTTGGAATAAATGAATAGTTGTAAAGATTTAATTTAGGATGTCCAAAATGTTGAAATGGTTTTTTAGTTCCTCTGCCAATACTTACGTTTGTTCCCTCAAATAAACAAAGAGAAGGGTATAGATTTACAGCTCTTTTATTTGGTAAATTAGGAGAAGGTTTGATTGGTAATTCATAAATTTTGTTTCTATTATAATTTAACATTTCTATTACTGTTAAATCACATTTTTTTTCAATCCATTTTTCTCCAATAATCATTTTTGCATATTCACCAATTGTCATTGCATGCACTATGGGTATCGGATGCATCCCAACAAATGATTTATATTTTTTCTCTAAAACAGGCCCATCTATATAGTGTCCATTAGGATTTGGTCTGTCAAGAACAATTATTTTAATATCTTCTTCACCACATGCTTCTAGTACATAATGTAGTGTTGAGATATATGTGTAAAACCTTGCACCCACATCTTGAATGTCAAAAACTATTATATCAATATCTACCAAGTTTTTCTTCTTTGGTTTTTTATTTTTCCCATATAGAGAGATAATTGGAACACCTGTTTTTATATCTACTTCATTTTCAATTTTCTCGCCTGCATCACCTGTGCCTCTAAAGCCATGCTCTGGAGAGAATACTGTTATGATATTTTGATTTAAAGAAATTAAGGTATCTACAAGGTGCGTATTATTTACCATAGATGTTTGGTTTCCAACTATTGCAATCCTTTTTTCATTAGTGAGGTTAATTATTTGCTCAATTCTATTAGCCCCTAAAATTAGCTCTTGAGCATTAAGTCCAAAAGAACATAAGAATATTAAAATGAAGATATTTTGTTTTATTTTAGCCATCATGAATTCCTCTATCTTTATTGCAAAAAGATTATTTACTGCAAAAGAAAACAATAATAATTATACTCGTCCAATTATACGTATTGCAATTTTAGCAATTGCTATTTCTGTTGCTGTAATGATACTTTCAGTTTTTATTCTTTCTGGATTTAAAGATAATATTAGTAATAAAGTTATTGGTTTTGGATCACATATTAAAATTACAAAATTTAATAATAATCAGTCTTTTGAAAATGATCCAATAGATTTTAACTTTGAGATATATGAACAAATTAAAAACTTAGATTTTGTTAGTCACATAAGTAAATATGCTACCAAAGCAGGAATTATTAAAAATGATGATGAAATTCATGGTGTTGTTTTAAAAGGAGTTAGTGGAGATTATAATTGGGATTTTTTTAAAAATAATTTGATTTCCGGGGAAATTCCTAATATTAAAGACTCAATTAAAGATATTAGCAACGATATTTTAATTTCTGAAAGTATTTCTAAGAAGTTGAACATAAAGTTAGGCGAAGATTTAGTGATATATTTTATACAAAATCCTGCAAGAGTTAGGAAGTTTATAGTTTCAGGAATTTACAAAACAGCTCTCTCTGAGTTTGATGACATCACTGCTGTTGCTGACTTAAATCATTTAATAAAGCTTAATAACTGGAACGCAAACCAAATTGGTGGTTATGAAATTGAAACTAAAAACTTTGATAATGTTGGTGTCTACACATCAGAAATAGATGAATTAATAGATTTTGATTTAAAGGCCCAAAATTCTAAAGAATTAAATCCTCAAATTTTTGATTGGTTAAGACTACAAGATTTTAATGTTGTGATAATTTTAATACTGATGCTGTTAGTTGGTTGTGTAAATATGATTACTTCATTACTAATAATCATTTTAGAAAAAAGTAAATTTATTGGAGTGTTAAAAGCAATTGGTGTGTCTAATTGGAATATAAGAAAAATATTCATTTATAATTCATTATATATTCTTGTTAATGGATTATTTTGGGCAAATTTAGTAGTTGTTCTTTTTACTTTTCTTCAAAAAAGATTTCATTTAATATCTCTAGATGAGACAATATATTTTATGAATTCAGTACCTGTTAAATTTGATTTTTATTCAATGTTTTTAATTAATCTTGGTACTATTATTATTTGCTATATAGTTTTGATTATCCCAACAATTTTAATATCTAAAATATCACCTTCTAAATCCATAAGATTTGAATAGTTGTTTTAACTTTGCCTAAGAATATAATTTATGGAATATTTTAAAAGTATCGTAGACACAATTGGAAATACCCCACTTGTTAAAATCAATAATATAATTGATACAGAAGCATTATTATTAGCTAAAGTTGAAAGCTTTAATCCAGGACATTCTACTAAGGACAGAATGGCTTTAAAAATGATTGAAGACGCAGAATCTCAAGGTTTAATAAATAAGGGAGGAACCATTATTGAAGCAACTTCAGGAAACACAGGTATGGGGCTCGCATTAGCATGTATTAAAAAAGAATATAAGTTAATATGCACCATGTCTGATAAACAATCTAAGGAAAAAGTTGATATTTTAAAAGCTATGGGTGCACAAGTACATGTGTGTCCAACAGACGTTGCTCCTGATCACCCAGATTCATATTATTCTGTTGCAGAAAGGCTTAGCAATGAAATTGATAATTCTTATTATCCTGATCAATACTCTAACCTATCAAATAGATTGGCACACTATGAATCAACTGGTCCAGAAATATGGAAGCAAACAGATGGGAAAATAACTCATTTTATAGTTGGAGTAGGAACAGGGGGGACAATTTCAGGAGTTGGAAGATATTTAAAAGAAAAAAATCCAGACATAAAGATTTGGGGTGTTGATACCTACGGATCAGTATTTAAAAAATATCACGAGACTGGTGAGTTTGATGAATCAGAAATTTACTCTTATATCACTGAAGGTATTGGTGAAGATATAATTCCAAAAAACGTTGATTTTGATTTAATTGATCACTTTGAAAAGGTTACTGATAAAGATGGGGCTCTCTATACTAGAAGATTAGCAAAGGAAGAAGGTTTGTTTTGTGGTTATTCTTGTGGAAGTGCAATTGCTGGTCTAGATCAACTAAAACATAATTTGACATCTGAGGATGTTGTTGTTGTATTACTTCATGATCATGGCTCAAGATATATAGCTAAAGTTTATAATGACGACTGGATGAAAAGTGTCGGTTTTTTATAGAATAAAAAGTTATTAACTTCTTCTAAAGTATACTCTTTTTTTAAAAGATAAGCACATTCATTTTTCTAAATTTACATAGAATAATTAACCTGAAATTTAGATGTTTTTAGTCTTTGACACAGAAACTACTGGCTTACCTCAAAATTATAGAGCTCCATTAACTGATTTTAATAATTGGCCAAGAATGGTACAGATTGCTTGGCAGATTCATGACGTAAAGGGTGATCTCGTTGAAGTTAAAAATTATATAATTAAGCCTGAGGGTTTTTCTATTCCATTTAACTCAGAAAAAATTCACGGTATTTCAACTAAAATGGCCTTAGAAAAAGGTATTGCTTTAAGAGATGTTTTAGTACACTTTCAAGAAGCTTTATCAAATGTAAAATATATTATTGGTCATAATATCAGCTTTGATAATAATATTGTTGGCTGTGAGTTTCTTAGGTCAGAAATGTTAAATATATTAAGTGATAAGATATCAATAGACACAAAAGAAGAAGCGACAGATTTTTGTCAATTACCAGGTGGGAGAGGAGGTAAATTTAAATGGCCAAGCCTTTCAGAATTATATGTAAAATTATTTAATGAATCCTTTGCAGAAGCTCATAATGCATCTGCTGATGTTGAAGCCACTACAAGATGTTTTCTAGAGCTTGTAAGGTTAGGAGTTATATCAACTGAAAAGATTGGTTTTTCAGAATCAGAGTTTAATGAGTTTAAGAAAAACAATAATTCTACAATACAACTAATAGGTTTAAATATCCAGCCTTATGATAGTAAGAATCAAGAAATAGAAGAAAAGAAACAGGAAGAAAAAAATGTGGAAATCGATGAAGATGGAGTTGATGATATTTCTTTGAACGTAATTGATTCAAAATTTTCTCATTTACATGTTCATTCTCAGTATTCTGTTCTCCAAGCTACGGCTGATGTAAAATCAATTGTTGATAAGGCAGCAGAATTAAAAATGCCTGCTATTGGCTTAACTGATCATGCAAATATGTTTGGTGCATTTAAATTTGTCGATGCTGTTTTTAAACATCCAATTAACGAATCCTATAAAGAGGATAAAATATTAAAGCTAAAGCCCATTCTTGGTTGTGAGCTAAATGTCTGTGCAAATCATCAAGATAAATCATTTAAGGATTATGGAGCTCAAATTCCTTTTTTAGCCAAAACAAAAGAAGGGTATCATAATCTTTCAAAATTAAGTTCTATTGGCTACGTTGAAGGATTTTATTATGTGCCTAGAGTTGATAAAGATTTAATCTTAAAATACAAAGAAGGCTTGATTGTTTTAAGCGGTAGTTTGTATGGAAGTATAGCAAATTTAATTTTGAATGTTGGAGAAGAGCAAGCTGAAGAGGAGTTCAAATGGTGGGCTGAAAATTTTGGTGATGATTTTTATGTTGAAATTAACAGACATGGACTAGAAGAGGAGCAACATGTTAATAGAATTTTACTTGATCTCTCTAAAAAGTATAATGTAAAATTAATTGCATCAAATAATGTATATTATATAAATAAAGATGATGCTTCATCTCATGATATTTTATTATGTGTTAAAGATGGAGAGCAACAATCAACACCAATAGGTAAAGGAAGAGGTTTTAGATACGGTTTTCCAAACGATGAGTTTTACTTTAAAAATCAAGATGAGATTCATGAGCTTTTTTCTGATATTCCAGATGCAATAGAAAATATTCAAGAATTAATAGAAAAGATTGATGTATTTACATTGTCGAGAGACGTTCTGCTTCCTGCATTTGACATTCCAAATGAATTTCACCATCCTGATGATAAAGATGATAATGGTAAAAGAGGTGAAAATGCTTATTTAAGACATTTAACCTATGAAGGAGCGAATGAAAGATATGTTGAAATTAGTGATGAAATAAAAGAAAGGATAGATTTTGAGTTAGAGACGATTGAAAAATCGGGTTATCCAGGCTATTTTTTAATTGTACAAGACTTTATTGCCCAAGCTAGAAAAATGAATGTTTCAGTTGGGCCTGGAAGAGGTTCTGCTGCAGGTTCTGTGGTGGCATATTGTACTAAAATCACAAATGTTGATCCAATAAAATATGATTTACTTTTTGAGAGATTCTTAAATCCTGAAAGAATTTCACTTCCAGATATTGATATAGATTTTGATGATGAAGGAAGGTCAAGAATAATTGATTGGGTAGTTGAAAAATATGGCAAAGACAAAGTTGCTCAGATTATTACTTATGGAACTATGGCTGCTAAATCATCAATTAGAGATACTGCACGTGTTTTAGATTTGCCTCTTTTTGAAGCTGATAAAATGGCTAAATTAGTTCCTGATTTAACTTCATTATCTAAAATTTTTAATCTCTCTGAAAAAGAATTGAAAAAGAGTGTGAAAAAAGATCAATTTCCAAATGCAAAAAAACTTATTGAATTTTCACAAGGAAATGATTTACCTGCCAATACAATCAAAAATGCAATAAAGCTTGAGGGATCCATAAGAAATGTTGGTACGCATGCATGTGGTGTAATAATTACTCCGGAACCATTAATTGATCTTATACCAATTACAAATTCAAAAGATTCTGAATTGATGGTTACACAATTTGACAATAGTGTTGTTGAGGATGCTGGTTTGTTAAAAATGGATTTTCTTGGATTAAGAAATTTAACAATAATTAAAGATTGTATTAAAATTATTAAAAAGCTACATAATAATTTAATTGATATTGATAATATTCCACTAGATGATGAAAAGACATATGAGGTATTTAAAAATGGTACAACAAAAGGAATCTTTCAATTCTCATCTGATGGAATGCGTGCTCATTTGAAACAATTAAAACCAGATAAGTTTGATGATTTAATTGCCATGAATGCTCTTTATCGACCTGGGCCTATGGAATATATTCCTAATTATATAAAACGTAAGCATGGGAAAGAAGAGATAGAATATGATTTGCCAGAAATGGAGGGTTTTCTTTCCAATACGTATGGAATAACCGTATATCAAGAGCAAGTTATGTTGCTATCGCAAAAGTTAGCGGGATTCTCAAAAGGTGATGCAGACATGCTCAGAAAAGGAATGGGTAAAAAAATCAAATCTGTTCTTGATAAATTAAAACCTAAATTCTTTGAAGGATGTAGTGAAAACGGATTTGATGTTAAAGTAGTAGAAAAAATTTGGACTGATTGGGAGGCTTTCGCTTCTTATGCTTTTAATAAATCACATTCAACATGTTATGCATTAATTGCCTACCAAACCGCCTTTCTAAAGGCCCACTATCCGGCAGAGTTAATGGCTGCAATACTTACAAATCATATGCGGGATATTAAAGATATAACGCTTTATATGGAGGAATGTAAGGCAATGGGTGTTAAAGTTTTAGGTCCAGATATTAATGAAAGCTTTTACAAATTTGCTGTAAATAAAGAAGGTGAGGTTAGATTTGGTTTAGGAGCTATTAAAGGAGTTGGTGAAGGTGCTGTAAAAGCTATTGTGGAGGAAAGAAAAGAAAATGGTAATTATACAGATTTCACAGATTTTGTCTCAAGAGTTGATTTAAGATCAGCAAATAAGAGAACATTAGAAAGTCTTGCATATTCAGGTGGTTTTGATTCATTTGGAATTAATAGATCCCAATATTTTGAAAAGGATAGAGAACAAAGTTTTGTTGAAAAAATGATAAAATTTGGCAATAAAGTTCAAGACACTAAGAACTCAAATCAATTTGACATGTTTGGAGAAAGTTCTGATTCGATAGTAAAGCCTCCTGAAGTAGTTGATTGTCCAGAATGGCCTACAATGGATTTACTATCGAAAGAAAAAGAAGTTGTAGGTATCTATATTTCTGGCCATCCCCTAGATGATTATAGATTTGAAATAGATAATTTCTGTAATTCTAATTTATCTATGCTCACTGATTTACATAAAGTTCAAAATAAAGAAATGCATTTTTCTGGCGTCGTTGTTGATGTTGAGCATAGAGAAACTCAAAAAGGTAAAAAGTTTGGTGTTCTTCATCTTGAAGATTTCTTCGGAGGTTATCGTTTCTTTATTTTTGGTGATGATTATATTAAATTCAAATCTTTTTTAACCCCTTCATGGCTAATTCATCTTTCTGGACGTGTTAAAAAGAAATTTTACAATGATGATCTTGAGTTTAAAATTTCTTCAATAAGTCTTTTGTCAGAGCTTATCGATAGTGAAATAAGAGATGTTGTTTTAAGAGTTAAACTGGATAATATTTCAGAAGATATAGTTGAAAAAACAGTTGATATAATAGAAAAAAATAAAGGTAAACATTCTTTAATTTTAAATGTAATTAATCAAAATCAAAATTATGATGTTGATTTACTTTCAAGAAAAATAAAAGTTGATATTAATAAGGAATTTATTAATGAGATAAATAATTTAGAAGTAGTAAAATTGTCTATAAATTGACAAAATAAATTTATAAATTTGTATAATAAAAAAATAAAAAAATGGCATTAGAAATTACAGATCAAAATTTTCAAGAAGTTGTATTAGACTCAGATAAACCTGTTTTAGTCGATTTTTGGGCTACTTGGTGTGGTCCTTGTAGAACAATTGGTCCTATAGTTGACGAGCTTCACAATGAACTAGATGGTCAAGCAGTTATTGGAAAAGTTGATGTAGATAGTAATTCTGATACTCCTACTAAATATGGAGTAAGAAATATACCTACATTATTAGTTTTTAAAAATGGAGAAGTGGTTGATAAATTAGTGGGTGCTGTACCAAAATCTCAAATTTTAGAAAAATTACAAGCCCACATGTAATAATTACTAAATTTAAAAGGGCTTTAAGCCCTTTTTTTTATGGACAATATTAATCAAATTAAACTTTCAAATAATATAGAGTTCTTTGCAAGACAAGTTGTAGAGGGTTTTATAACTGGTAAACATAAAAGTCCATACCATGGGTTTTCTGTAGAATTTGCGGAACATAGATTATATAACTCTGGTGAAAGTACTAGACATATAGATTGGAAGTTATTTGCAAGGTCTGACAAATTATTTGTTAAAAGATTTGAGGAAGAAACTAACTTGAGATGTCAATTAATAATAGATACTTCTTCTTCAATGTATTATCCAAACTTTGATGAGGTTACATTTGAAAAACCGAATAAAATTTTATTTAGTGTATATGCCTCAGCTGTTTTAATGAATATATTTAAAAAACAAAGAGATGCTGTAGGTATTAGTACATTTTCAGATGAAATTGAAACACATATTCTGGCAAAATCTTCTAATCGTCATCATCAATTAATATATCAAGAGCTTGAAAATATTCTTTCAGTTAATGCTAAATTAATTAATAGAAAAACTTCAACAATTTCTGCTTTACATGAAATTGCAGAAAGGATTAACCAAAGGTCTTTAGTTTTTATGTTTACAGATATGATTTCAGATGACAATGATTTGGAAAAAATATTTGATGCAATAAAACATTTAAAACATAAAAAGCATGAGATTGTTTTATTTTATGTGTCAGATGTCGCTAGCGAACATTTGTTAGAATTTGATAATAAAC
>ERZ1047821.2103-NODE-2103-length-12311-cov-4.491433_pt1 | contig 12311 bp, 13 predicted proteins | sample MGYA00383096_ERZ1047821 | MGnify/ENA primary metagenome ERZ1047821 (study PRJEB29581, sample SAMEA5548366) | metagenome | biome: marine; feature: coastal; material: water | depth 25 m | study: Short-term variability in the microbial, nano- and picoplankton... | reverse complement strand
GAACAATACAGACAATTTAAAAATCAATTGATTCTGACGTGCTGATGCGGAATAGTAGTCTCTTTCTGGTGGAGAAATTAAAATATTTGTAATATTGTACATGGTCTTGTTCTCTTCCTTTCGATTTAAAAAATAAGGGGTTATTCCATAATAGTAGCCTGCTTCAAGGACGAGGGATGTTGACCCTACAAAATTCCACTCGGCTCCTGCTGATAATCCAATACTGCCGTTATAGATAAAAAACTCACCAGGAGAGCTCATTAACTCATTGGTTACATCTTCAAAACCAATAGCGTCTTTACCCGTATCTGTAAATTTCTGAGACAACAAGAAGCTATTTCTCAAACCAAATTTCCCAAAGTACCTAAAATCACCTATAAAATTGGTTCTGAACATCAGCATCAAAGGAATAGAAAGCTTAATCGTTTTTAGGTTCCTAGTTTCCAAGCGCATTGTACCCGTGGCTTCAGCTTGATTTTCTTGAGTCAAAACCTCACCCTCAACATAATCCAAGTATGTCAATGAGGTCGGACTGTAACTGTTTTTACCAAAATCAAAATCCAAACCAGTTGCAATACCTAAGTTTTCGGCACCCTTAAACGCAGAATGCAAGACAATCCCAATACTCAACAAAGATCCAGCATCCTCACTTGTGGTTTTTGTTGTACCCGGCGACAAAAAATTTGCGCCCGCATTGAATGTAAGTCCAGCTTGTACTTTTTTGCTTGCCACATCTTGGGCAGTGATTAATCCGACTTGAAAACACAAAACAAGTGTTAAAGGAATGTAAATTATCTTTTTCATATCAATAAAACATTTAGATTTGAGAGTATTGTTACTTTTGAACAAAAATAAGAATTCTCGTGAATCGCAAGCTTAAAAAAAGGATTATTATCGGCCTTGCCCTTATTACAACAATACTCATTTCGTTATGGTGTTTAAATGTTTTCGATTCTAAAAACCCTCTTAATGCCAACACAGAAGAAGTACAGCTAAACCTCGTTATAAAACCAATTAGTGGCTCTAAACTAATCAATGACAGTGTTTTATTTATTGAATTTTATAAATCACAATCCAACATCTCAGAAGTTCTCACAAATAATTACAGACGTATTAGTGATCAAGACACTACACCAATTCAAATCTGGAGGTCTTTTTACAATCAGGAATATGTAAAAGAAACTGAAAAAGAAATTTCGATGGTTTTTCCTGACTATGCCTCCGAATCTAAAAATATAACTGAAGCATATAAAAGGTTAAAATATCATTTCCCAAATAAGAAATACCCAAAAAAAATCGTCTTTGCAAACACCAATTTTGGTGGAAACGTAATACTAGAAGATGGTGTTATATTGGTAGGAATTGAAAGATATATCGGTGGAAATAAAAACGTAATACGAAACTCATTGCCTCCTGATGAGTTCCCCTTATGGCTCAAAACAGGATTTGAAAAAAAATTCTTACTTCGAGATCTACTAATGTCCACTTTAATTTCCAATGGTACAATTCCAAAAAGCAAACACGATTATTTGATTAGCGAAATTGTTGAATGGGGTAAGATTTGTGTTTTAACAGAGATGGCAATGCGATTAGAAAACAAGGACATACAGCCAGAGATTGTCCTTAGATGGAACAAGAATCAATACAATTGGGCCAATAAGTATGAAAAAGCCTTCTGGGATTATCTAAAGAAGAACAACCTTATGTTTTCCACGAATGAAAAAAACCACGCATTCCTATTAAATAATGGACCTTACTCTATAGGATTTTCAGATAAAAGTCCTGACAGAATGGGACAATATATTGGATGGAAAATGGTAAGAAACTACGTTTTTGATGAGAACTTGTCTCTATCAGAAATGATTAAATTAGATTACAAAAAATTTTATGATAAATACAACCCGTAAATATGTCTAAAAATAAAACAAAAACATCCGAAATTAATATTCAGGTTGATTTAAATGAAAATAACCTTCCTATTGAAATGAGATGGGATGCTGAGGGCAGTGACTCAAAGAAAGCCCTTACCTCTGCTTTTTTATTATCACTATGGGATCCGCAAGAAAAAAACACCATGAAAATTGATTTGTGGACCAAGGACATGTCCGTCGAAGAAATGAAACAGTTTTTTCATCAATCACTTCTCTCAATGGCAGATACTTTTGAAAAAGCAACGGGTGAGAATTTAATTTGTGAAGACTTAAGAGATTACTGCTATCACTTTGCTGAAAAAATGAAGATTCTTCCGGAATGAATTTGATTCTGCATAAAATGAGTACATCTATCGGTGCTCCTATTGAATACAGATTGTATTCCGACAACAAACCAATTCTAATCAACGATCTTATTCACCAAAAAATCGAATTAAATTGGTCTGGTAATATCTTTTGTCGGAAGTGCACCAAGAAAACAAAAAGATCATTTGGAGAAGGGTTTTGCTATCCTTGCTTTATGTCTGCTCCAGAGGCAAGCCCTTGTATCATAAAACCAGAGCTATGTCAAGCTCACCTTGGCATTGGTCGTGATATTGAGTTTGAACAAAAGCATCATAATCAGCCACATATTGTATATCTAGCCGCAACTGATAAGGTGAAGATTGGAGTGACACGTGACACACAGGTGCCAACAAGATGGATCGATCAAGGCGCAAATAAAGCCATTATTTTAGCAGAAACTCCAAATAGATACCTAGCAGGAGTAACTGAGGTAGCTTTAAAGTCTTTTTATTCCGATAAAACAAATTGGAGAAGTATGCTAAAAAACTTGCAGGACCACACTATAGACCTAGAGGAAGAAAAATGGAAATGTCATGATTTACTCCCGTCTGATTTACAGCAATATTTTGTAGAAAATGACGATATTGTTGAATTGAATTATCCAGTAAATAACTTTCCAGAGAAAGTAACTTCATTGAACCTAGAAAAACAAGAAAACATATCCGGTGTTTTAACAGGTATTAAAGGACAATATTTAATGTTTGATGAACAATATGTTTTTAACGTCAGACGACACACCAGTTTTGAAATAGAAATGATTACAAATGGTTAAATTAATACAAAAAATATTAGACCTTTTTTACCCATTGGTAAACAAGATTTTTGATAAAACCACATATTATTACGCTGCTTGCGGAACAGGAAATTTGGTTCTTAGCTGGGTTTTATTTTTTGTGTTTTTTCAATTTGTATTCCAAAAGAAAATATTTTACGTTGAATCAATTAACTATTCATTAAGCGCCTATTCATTAAGCTCATTTGTCTGTTTTGTGATTTCGTTTTCTATTGGCTTTCTATTAATGAAGTATGTTGTATTCACCCAAAGTGAATTAAAAGGTCGAATCCAATTGTTTCGATATGGCTTGAGTAGCCTTATTACTTGGATTGCTCACTGGATGTTATTAAAAACCTTTATTGTTTTGTTTGCATTCTTTCCGTCAATTGCAAATATTGTTTCCTCTTGCATCGTAGTCGTAATAAGCTACTTACTTCAAAAGAAATTCACATTCAAATAAGCATCGCAATTTCAGCACCAATTTTACTACTAAAATTAGTTGTCGGAAAATTTATTTATTATTTCTTTCAGCCTAATCCTTATTTCGTCTTCAGCATACGGAAGCGCATGATTACGAATGATTTTTTGAGAAAAGCCATCGGGTGATACTATAAAACTTTCCATTGCATTGGCCAATGATATTTCATTCCCTATTTCTGTCTGAATTCCCAGCTCCTGCGGTAGATCAAAACCGATTCCAACTGGTGTTGTTATTGTTGGTGTTCCTGTTGCCCATGATTCTGCCAAAACAATTGAAAAAGTTTCATAAACTGAATTTAGAATAAAAACATCAGCATGCTGGAAACAAGCGGGAATATCTGACCATTCTTTAGCCCCTTCAAACGAAACAACATCTATAATATCCAGCTGAGTACAATATTCAACCCATCTCTCTTTTTCTCCATCTGTTACAACTTTAAAACAAAAAACATTTCCAATTTTTTTCTTGAGGAGATGACATGCATCAAACATGCCTTTAGGGTTTTTTGTTTTTGGATCAAGGGTCGAGATATGCAAAAACTGAATGATTTTACCCCTTGTTTTTTTCTTTACTTCAAAAGCCTCTAAATCAACGTGATTTGGAATAAGCTCAATGTGCTTATTTCGAAATACTGATTTTAAATCTTTTCTTAAAAAATCAGAAACCGCAAAAAAAGAATCGACTCTTTTGGCAGATAAGTGAGCTACAACCTTATGGAAAACAGAGCTATTAGCCCATGAATCTGGACTAAAATAAGACCCTTGTTCGATATGAACCCATGGACAATTGAAGAAACTTTTTGCGAATACGAATTGTAATCCTTTGGGCAGTATTATTTGTGTAAACAGAAGGTCTGTCCGTTTAATGATTTCAAAAACCTGTTTCAAAGCTCTCTTCTGATTTCGCAGTTTCTGAAATATATTTTTTCCTTTTGGATGATAAACCAAGTACTCTTTAAACCTTTTTTCTTCACTTAAAACGATTCTAACTTCATTAGTATTTAACTGGGGAACTGTATGCACTACAGTCACCTCATAGTCATCACTTAATAATTCTATTTGACGTCTTATAAAATTCCCTAAAAAAGGGTTTTCTGGAGTAGGATACCATGAACTTAAATAAAGAATGTTTTTAATTGTACCTGACATGTGCGAAAATAAAATTCATTGTTTAAAACGCAAAGTGATAAAAAGAAAGGACTATACAATATTGTTCTTAAATATATTGACTATCTCTTGAATGGCATAGTCAATCTCTTTCTTTGTTGTATAACGAGAAAAAGAAAATCTCACGTTGGGTCGATTCATATCCGCATCTATACCATCAAGAACATGAGAGCCTTTGGTCGACCCCGAAGAGCAAGCACTACCCCCACTTGCTGCAATACCTTTTAAATCTAAGGTAAATAAAAGCATTGAAGCTTTTTCCGTTGCAGGGAAACACACATTCAAAACAGTGTAAAGTGATTTTTCTTTAGAGATTTCACCATGAAAATCAATTTCATCAAAATATTTCTTAAACTCAGAGATCATATGGTTTTTTAAGCTCCATACCTGATCTTGATGCTCACTCAAGTCCTGATAAGCCAAGTCCATTGCTTTAGATAAACCTACAATCCCATAGATGTTTTCGGTGCCACCACGGAATCCTCTTTCCTGTGCACCTCCATGAATCATTGGTGTGAGATGTGTTTTTGAATTGCAGTACAGAAAACCTATGCCTTTAGGACCATGAAATTTATGAGCCGCACAGGTTAAAAAATCAACATCAAGATCTTTTAAATCAAAAGTATAATGCCCCATAGTTTGAACAGTGTCAGAATGAAAATAAGCATTGTATTTTCTGCACAAAACCGAAACCTCTTTTAGAGGCAGCAAAGTGCCAATTTCATTATTTGCATGCATAAGAGAAACCAACGTTGGGATCGGCTCTTTCAGTATAGACTCTAAATGATTCAAATCGACGTTTCCCTTCTTGCACACATCCACATATTCAATTTCGACATTGTACTGCTTAAACATATGCTCAGCTGTATGTCCAACCGCATGATGCTCAATTTTAGAAGTAACGATTCTGTTCACCCCAAGATCAGTTACCGAAGTAAGTAACGCCATATTATCGGCCTCTGTACCGCCAGAAGTAAATATGATTTCAGAAATTTGACAATTTAAGTGTTTGGCAATATTCCTTCGCGAGTTTTCAATAATCGCCTTGGCATTTCTGCCAAAATAATGGCTAGAAGATGGGTTTCCGAAATTATTTTGAATAATCGGAGCCATGACCTCATACACCTCAGGTGCCAAAGGTGTAGTCGCCGCGTTATCAAGATATACTTTCATCTTAGAATTTTAGCGAATATAAGAATTACTCCGTAATTATTTCACCTGGAGAAAGTCTTTGACTCTTTGTTAATTTAACTTCTATATTTACATTCAATAGTAGAGCATGCCAAAAATTAAAAACCTCATCGCAATCTTATTTTTTTCGCTATCCTTACCATATAGTATGGTTGCACAAATATGGTTCGACATTGGTTTAAATGCCGGTTTAGGAACTGGTTTTATCACCCAAAAAGAATTTTACCAGGTGAATCAAGTGAATTTTATACCCAAATTGAACACCACTTACAGTGGTAAAATAGGTGTAAACTTTAATGATCACCATTCAATTGTTTTTGATTTAGGTTTAAACAATCGAAATTTTTCAATAGACCAAAACGAAGTTCCGGGAATGGAAATTACGGAAACATTTAGAATGGACTTTGGTCTTTCTGGATTCAGATTCACCCCAGTATACCGTTATACGAATGAAGGATCATTTATCGAGCTAGGACCAGAATTCGGAAGGGTATCGTCACAGTACATTAACGATATAAATGAAGTAGCTAACGTTTCTATTTTTGAAAATTATACCCGTGGAATGTTTGGCTTCGGCGGCTATGTTTTAGGAAACGAACGGGTTACTTTGGTTGTGGGCTTTCGGGTCATGTATGACTTTACTGAGCTTCGAACAGACTACGGAAAACAAATCTCATTTCCGTTTAACAATTACAATGAAATTTCAAACCCTTCACGGCTTAGTGCTCTTGAATTTCAAATCAATTTTGAATTGAACATTTCTTTGGGATTTTTATATAAGAACAATTGCGGAACACGCACGCTAATGTTTAAATGGTAGCATTTATTTAGAAGAAATTTCTCCATACAAATCATAATGATCTGCACTATTAATTAAAATATTTTCAAAATCACCTATACGCACATAATTCCCTTCTTTCTTCAATAGAACTTCATTGTCGACATCAGGAGAATCAAATTCAGTTCTACCGACAAAATAACCACCTTCTACTCTATCGAACAACACTTTTAAAGATTTACCAATTTTATTTTGATTCAATTCATGGCTTATTCCTGCCTGTAAATCCATGATGATGTCCGTTCTTTCTTTTTTAAGCTTTTGTGAAACATCATCTTCAAAATTAAAAGCGTGGGTGTTTTCTTCATGGGAATAAGCAAATATTCCGAGACGATCAAATCTACTTCGCTGTACCCAATCGTACATCTCTTGAAAGTCAGCATCTGTTTCCCCTGGATAACCAGCAATTAAAGTTGTTCTCAAAGCGATTCCTGGAACCGTTTCTCGAATTTTAGCAATAAGCTCCTCCGTTTTCTCCCTTGTAATTCCTCTTCGCATTGCCTTAAGCATCTTGGTAGAACCGTGCTGAAGAGGCATATCCAAATAATTACAAATTTTCGGATTGTTTTTCATAACATGAAGAGCATCCATAGGAAACCCTGCAGGAAATGCATAATGAAGACGTATCCACTCTATACCTTCAACCAAACATAACTCTTCGAGTAATTGAGCCAAAGCTCTTTTTTTATACAAGTCTAATCCATAATAGGTGAGATCTTGGGCAATTAACATGAGCTCTTTCACTCCTTTAGCAGCCAAAACCTTGGCTTGATGAACCAGCTGTTCTATCGGTGTAGAAATGTGCTTTCCACGCATTAATGGTATTGCACAAAATGAACAAGGACGGTCACAACCCTCTGCAATTTTAAAATAAGCATAATGGCTTGGTGTGGTTAATAATCTTTCCCCAACCAATTCGTGCTTGTAATCAGCTTTGAGGGTTTTTAGAAGTTTTGGAAGCTCACGCGTACCAAAAAAAGCATCTACTTCAGGGATTTCTGTCGCCAAATCATCTTTATACCTTTCAGATAAACATCCTGTAACATATACTTTATCGACCGCTCCCTCTTTTTTAGCTTCTGCGTATCGAATAATCGTATCAATTGATTCCTGTTTTGCATTATCAATGAAACCGCAAGTATTGATAATCACCACTTCGGCATCATCCTCCAATGATTCGTGCGTTACACTAAACTTATTGGCTTTAAGCTGGGCCATCATTACTTCTGAATCAAAAGTGTTTTTTGAACACCCAAGAGTAACAACGTTAATTTTATTTTTCTTTAAGGTTTTTGTCTTCATATTTGTGTTGCAAAATTAAGCTACTTTCGCATATAAGTATTATGATTCAACAATTTACTTTTGTTATTTTATTAACTACAGCACTTTTGGGATGCAAGAAAGCGACTGTCATCGATCCTTATTTTTTTCAAAACATTATTGAAAAAATTGACATGAAAGCCAAGTTGGGACCATTTAAGATAAGCGATAAACCTTTTCGTATTATTGATGCCTCTATTGACGCAAATTTATTGTACTTACAAATTGAATATAAAGCGCCTTGCTCAGGGGATGATTCATTTGAGTTTATTGGTGGCCCTCTTTATTATGATGAGCAAAATAGAGATGCTAGAGATGTCCATTTATATATAAAGAGTTCAAGCGAATCATGTTCAATCATTAACGAAACGAAAATCATTGATTTGAGACCTCTCACAAGTGTAGAACAACGAGATGCCGAAGTTGTATTGAATATTGGTGGATGGAGAACAAAAATGATTTATGTTTATATCCCTCAGAAAAAATGACTCTAAAAAATTTAAAGTAATGATAGTATGAACCCTCCTGAATCCTCAATTTTTGTCACTGGCATAGGAACTGATGTTGGAAAAACAGTTGTTTCTGCAATTCTATGCGAGTATTTCGGATTTGATTATTGGAAACCGATTCAAACAGGTAAAAATTTAGGTACTGACAATGAGACATTGAAATCACTTGTAAATAATAATGATTTTATAACATATCCTGAATCGTATTTACTCGAACAACCATTATCCCCTCATGCAGCAGCAAAAATTGAAAATATAAATATCAAGTTAAATCAAATTCAACTGCCAACAAATGACTCAAATTTGATTATTGAAGGAGCTGGAGGCTTATTGGTTCCGATAAACGACAACAATGAAACCATATGCGACCTAATCATTGGATTAAAATGTCCCGTTGTTCTAGTGGTTAAAGAATACCTTGGTAACATCAACCACACGCTACTATCGTTGGCGTGCCTCAAACAAAAAAATATTCCGGTATTTGGAATTGTATATGTTGGAGACGAATTGCCTGAAACGTCGAGTGTAATCGAGAATATGACTGGAATTAAAACCTTGTTTAGAGTTCCTTTGTTTTCATTGCTTAACAAAGATACTATCCGTAAATTTGCAGAAGAAATACAGATATCGTAATGAGTCTTAATGATGATAAAAAATACATTTGGCATCCTTTAACCCAGCATCAGCTTCATCCCAATAATATTGTAATCAAAAAAGCAAAAGGCGCATTGCTTTATGACGAAGAAAACAATGAATATATTGATGCAATAGCTTCTTGGTATACCTGTATGTACGGACATTGTAATCCCTATATTACTTCCATGGTCTCCAAACAAATGCAAAATTTAGATCATGTTGTATTTACAGGATTCACTCATGAGCCCGCTACTAAACTCGCAAAGTCTTTGATGAAAATTCTTCCTGAAAATCAAAGGAAACTATTTTTTTCAGACAATGGATCGACGTCTGTGGATGTAGCCATTAAAATGGCACTTCAATTTCATTACAATAAGGGCAAAAAAAAAAATAGAATCATTGCTTTTGAGGAAGGCTTCCATGGAGATACTTTCGGAGCCATGTCGGTTTCTGGTCTTTCTGTTTACAACGGCCCTTTTAAAGATTTCTCTCTAGATGTTGAAAGACTGCCAGTTCCTAACGCAGAAAACATAAACGCAGTTACAAAAAAATTAGCTTCTATTGCCCGCAAAGGAAATGTAGCCGCTTTCGTTTATGAACCTCTAGTTCAAGGTGCTGCTGCTATGAAAATGCATAAACCTGAACACCTAGATGAGCTGCTTAAAATTGCAAAAAGAAACGACGTGATTACGATTGCCGATGAGGTAATGACCGGTTTTGGTAAAACAGGAAAGAATTTCGCTTCAGAATATATGACTCAACTACCGGACATTATATGCCTATCTAAATCATTAACTGGAGGACTTGTTCCTATGGCCATTACCAGCTGTTCTGAAGAAATTTATAATGCTTTTTTAGGACCAAATATGGAAAAAGGTTTTTTTCATGGGCACACCTATTCAGCAAATCCCACATCTTGTACTGCTGCACTTGCGAGCATTGAGCTCTTAAATTCGGACGAAATTCAAAAAAGTATAAATAGAATACGACTGTCTCACAAAGCATTTATATCTAAAATAGAGAAACACCCTAAGGTGAGAAACACGCGACAGCAAGGTATTATATTGGCTATTGATCTTAATGTTGAAACAGATCGATACGGAGATTTGAGATTTAAACTTTTCGATTTTTACATGAGTAAGGGGATTTATTTGAGACCATTAGGGAATACTGTTTATGTTCTTGCTCCGTATATCATTTCTGATGCGCAGCTTTCAAAAATCTACAAAGCAATTGAAGACAGCTTCGAAATAATATAATATACTGATACAGAATCATGGATTTAAATTACTGGAGCATACGTTATCAAAAAGAACAAACTGGATGGGATATTGGCGAAGCATCAAGTCCTTTGATTCACCTTTTTCAAGGCATCCAAAATAAAAATGCTAAAATCCTAATCCCCGGATGCGGTAATGCTTATGAAGCAGAATATCTACTAAACGCAGGTTATAAAAATGTTTACATCATAGATATTGCTAAAGAACCATTAGATGATTTTAAAAATCGAAATCCTAATTTCCCTTCAAAACAAATTCTTTTAGGAGATTTCTTCAAGCACCAAGGGAAATACGATATTATTGTAGAACAAACATTTTTCTGTGCGATAAATCCTGAAATGAGACCGGTATATGTTGCTAAATGTCATGAAATACTTAACAATACCGGGAAGATTATTGGTGTTTTATTTAATCGAGATTTTGACGGAGGCCCTCCGTTCGGTGGTAATATTAAAGAATACGAATCGTTATTTAAAACCAAATTTTCAGAGGTAAGATTTGAACATTCACATCATTCTATAAAACCCAGAAAAGAAAGCGAAGTTGAGTTTTTTTGTGAAAAATGATTTAATCTACCAATTGTTTATCTAGGAGGTATTTGATATGATAATCAACCAAAGGACCAACAGGTTTTTGGACAATAGAATTGATAACGATACCCATTTCTTTTGCAGCGATATCGAGTTCTTCCTTTAATAAAGCAGAAAGGGATCCTACAAAATGAACTGATGTGTTTTCATAGTTTTCATAACAACACACATGAACTTCTAGAAAATGCTTTAAGCCACTTACAATGTAATCACCAATAAATGGATTGTTTTTACAATCAATTATGAAAGGCATAAATGAAGCAATAAATACATTGGGATTAGGTTGTTTGTATACCCTATCAATAATTTCATCCTTACTTAATCCAAACTTTTTATCAAATGCCTCAGATATCTCTTTTGGTAGCTTGTTATATAAATAACTAGAAAGCAAAAATTTACCAAAATAGCTCCCACTTCCTTCGTCCCCCAAAACATATCCTAGTGCTGGCACTTCTTCATGTAAGTCATTTCCATCAAAATAACAAGAATTAGACCCAGTGCCCAAAATACAAGATATACCTGGTTCTCCATCATAAGTTGCAAATGCACATGCCAACAAATCATGTTCAACAATTATTTTTGCTGAAGTAAAGACACTGCCAAGTCCATTTTGAACAATATTATTCAACTCCTCACTCGAACAACCAGCTCCGTAAAAGTAAATTCGATCGATTTCATCAACAAGATCAATCAATTCCTTATTCTTCCTAATTTCTGAACCGATGACATCTGCAGAATGGAAATAAGGATTAAACCCTATTGTTTTGTAAAAACTTTGGTTATTTTTGTCATCAATCAAAACCCAATCACTTTTGGTTGACCCACTTTCAATGATAAAAATCATAAAATAAATATTTTAGCTGTGTGTCATTAACACACTTTCAAAGATATAATAAATAAAACAATATTGAACTCTGTAAACAAAAATAAAGCTTTAGAATTAAATCCAAACGTTTCTGTTGATTGCGTAATTTTTGGATTTGATTTTGATCAGCTGCATTGTCTCCTGATAGATAGCGGATTATCTAAAACCACAGGAAGGGCGAGATTGGCAGTACCTGGAGATTTAATATATGACAACGAAACACTCGATGAGGCGGCCAATAGGGTTTTGAAGGAGCTAACAGGAATAGACAACATCTATTTAGAACAAGTAGGTGCCTTTGGAGACCCCAACAGAATGGGAAAAGAATCCGACAAAGAGTGGTTAAAATCATTGCGGGCTGAGCCTGATGCTCGTGTTATTACA
>ERZ1047821.2063-NODE-2063-length-12448-cov-6.324377_pt1 | contig 12448 bp, 15 predicted proteins | sample MGYA00383096_ERZ1047821 | MGnify/ENA primary metagenome ERZ1047821 (study PRJEB29581, sample SAMEA5548366) | metagenome | biome: marine; feature: coastal; material: water | depth 25 m | study: Short-term variability in the microbial, nano- and picoplankton... | reverse complement strand
CATAGGATACAAGGGGGTACTCGTTTACAATCGTGACGGGAGTCGCTTTCTCGCTTTTGATTTGGCTTGTCCTCATTTGGAACCCAGCACCTGTGCAGATGCGATGGATTGGGAATCAAATTGGCCGGAAATCAAATGTGCTTGCGGAGAGGAAGAAGTGATTTATTATTCGGAAAGACCTTATGCCAACTACAAAGGAAGGACTTACGAGATGGAAGCTTACAAGGTCACGCGCTTGGGGAATACCTTGCAAATAAGAAATTTTTAAACAAGACTATTCAAAATAGATGCTTATTTTTGCATCAAAGCAATGCATATGAAATCATTTTTTTCTTCGGAGTTTAAATTGGGTGTTTTGGGCGGAGGCCAACTTGGCAAAATGTTGCTCGCAGAAACTCAAAAGTTTGACGTGTATACCTGTGTATTAGATCCGTCTCCAGTAGCACCTTGCGCTGCGCATTGCAACGAATTTCACTTGGGAGACCTTTCGGATTATGATGCGGTATACGCTTTCGGTAAAAAAGTAGATGTGCTGACCATCGAAATCGAACAAGTCAACATCTCCGCTTTGTACAAGTTGGAAGCCGAAGGGATAAAAGTGTATCCTCAGCCCCACGTGATTGAGCGCATTCAGCACAAGGGAATTCAAAAAGATTTTTACTTGAAAAATGACATTCCGACAGCGCCTCATCAAAGATTTTCTTCGTTGAAAGAAGTCAAAGAAGCAAACCTTTCTCTTCCCTTTGTTTGGAAATCTGCACAGTTTGGATACGACGGTACGGGTGTAAAAATCGTCCGTACTTCAGAAGATTTGCAAGCCTTGGAAGATACAGAAAGCATTGTGGAGGATTTGGTGCCGTTTAAAAATGAATTGGCGGTGATTGTGGCAAGAAATGCTTCTGGAGCCATAAAGACCTATCCGGTCGTAGAGATGGAATTCCATCCCGAAGCCAACCAAGTGGAATACGTCCTTTGCCCAGCAAGAATTTCTAAAGAGGTAGCAGACAAGGCAATTCAGGTAGCTTTGAAAGTCGCCAATACCTATAAACACGTAGGCCTGTTGGCAGTCGAAATGTTTCAAACTGAAGCGGATGAAATTTTGGTAAATGAAGTTGCTCCGCGTACCCACAACAGTGGTCATTATAGCATCGAGGCTGCGATGACCAACCAGTTTGAACAGCATTTGAGAACTGTTTTGAACCTGCCTTTGGGGAATACACAAAGCAAGTTGGCTGGAATTATGGTAAATTTGGTCGGTGCAGCAGGACACGAGGGGCCTGTGGTGTATAAAAACATGAATGAAATTTTAGAAATGGAAGGCGTCACACCTCATATTTACGGTAAAAAACACACCCGCCCTTTTCGCAAGATGGGCCATGTTACCATTGTAGCTCAGGACATGAAAGTGGCCCGAAAAGTAGCTGAAAAAGTAAAAGACACCATAGAAGTAATTTCTGCGGAGCACTGAAGTATTTTAGTGCGAGCAAGTTTAGGTACAACTCAATTTAAAAAGGACAAGGATGAAAGTAGCAATTATCATGGGAAGTGATTCAGATCTTCCGATCATGCAAGAAGCCGTTACGGTTTTAAAAGATTTTGGAATCCCCGTAGAGGTAGACATCGTTTCTGCGCATAGGACCCCTGAAAAATTAGTCGATTTTTCTAACAATGCACACAAAAGAGGTGTTGCTGTCATCATCGCAGGAGCAGGTGGAGCGGCGCATTTGCCAGGCATGGTCGCTTCGATGAGTCCTCTGCCCGTGATTGGAGTGCCAGTAAAATCGAGAAATTCTATCGATGGATGGGACTCGGTCTTGTCGATTTTGCAAATGCCAAGTGGTGTCCCTGTCGCGACAGTCGCTTTGGACGGCGCAAAGAATGCCGGGATTTTGGCTGCGCAAATCATTGGTGCGACACAGCCAACAGTATTGGAAGCGGTCCTCGCCTACAAACAAGGGTTGAAAGAAAAAGTCAATGCAGCCTCTGCACGCTTGCGAAACGCTTAAAAAAGGAATCCAATAACGTTGTTTTCTGTAGAAAAAAAAACAAAAAAAAAGCACCTTGTCCAAGACAAGGTGCTTTTTTTTGATTTGATTTTTGGGACGGTTTGCACTATCGAAATTTAAATCGATACTGCAAATACTGGTATGCATCTCTCGGCAATACATGGATCCACTTTTTGTGTTTAAAAAACCATTTTACTTGTATTGAGAAAATCCCTTTTTTCAAGTAAGAAGCCACAAAAGGGTGCACGTGTAACGTGATTCTTTTGCTTTTGTTCTTACTGGCTAAAATTCGATTCATCTCCACATCAAATTTGTCTATCATCACAATAGGAGCCTCTACCTCTCCTTTGGAGCTTGGATTTGGCTCTTTTGTTTTGATATTCATTTCTGAACGTACCCTTTGTCTGGTAATTTGGATCAATCCAAATTTACTTGGGGGCAAGATTTTGTGTTTCGTTCTGTCGAAAGACATTTCATGCTTCAAATGGTCGTAGAGTTTTTGGCGATTTTCATTGGTGTGCAAATCGATAAAATCCACTACGATGATTCCACCCATATCGCGCAGACGCAATTGCCTGGCGATTTCGGTAGCGGCCACTAAATTCACTTCCAAAGCATTTTGTTCTTGCGAATTTGCTTTGTTGGATCTGTTTCCACTATTGACGTCGATGACATGCAATGCTTCTGTGTGCTCAATCACCAAATAGGCCCCTTTGCTCATCGAAACGGTTTGTCCAAAGGCAGCTTTGATCTGTCTTTCGATTCCGTATTTTTCGAAGATGGGCGTTTTTGAATTGTGGCGTTTTAGAATGGATTGCTTTTCAGGATAAATTTCCTGTAAATAGTCATTGATTTCTTGAAATAAGACTTCGTCATTCGTAACAATACTTGTAAAAGAGTCGTTCAAGACATCTCTTAAAATCGAAGAAGCTCGGTTCAATTCACTCAATACTTTTGTCGGTGTACTGGTGTTGGCAATTTGCCCACACATTTGTTTCCAACGGTCGAGTGAATTTTGCAAGTCTTTGTCTAGTTCCGCTACCTTTTTGCCTTCAGCAACCGTTCGCAAAATAATCCCAAACCCTGGGGGTCTGATGCTTTTTGCCAAACGTTTTAAGCGGTCTTTTTCTTTGTTGTCTGCTATCTTTTGAGAGACGGAGACTCTTTTGGAAAAAGGAACCAATACTAAAAATCTACCGGCGATAGAAAGCTCAGAGCTGATTCTTGGGCCTTTGGTAGAAATTGGTTCTTTGACAACTTGAACCAAAACATTTTGTTTCGTTTTAAGAACTTGATCGATACTTCCATTTTTGTCAATTTCTTTTTCAAATTGGAAGTTCTTCAACGTGTAATCTTTGTATTTGCCTGTGCTTACATTCTTAATGAATTTGTTCAACGATTGGATATGAGGTCCCAAATCATGGTAGTGTAAGAATCCATCTTTTGGATATCCTACATTGACAAAGGACGCGTTCAAACCTGACAAAATCTTTCCTGTTTTGGCGAGAAAAATATCACCTACAGAAAAGTTGTTGTTGTTTGTTTCGTTGTTGAATTCAATAAGCTTCCCATCTTTTAGTAGAGCAAAATCAATATCAGATGAATTTGAACGGATAATCAATTCTAGTTTCATTCCGAATAGTTTTTAGACTACATAAGAACGCAGTTCTTATATAGATGGTTTAAATTAAATACAGGGCTTTTTTGGTACCCTAAGAAACTTCAGGTGACCAAAGTTTCATTTTCAATGAACGTTTTGTTGCAAAAGCAACACTAAGAAGTAAAATTACTTTTTCTTGTGTCTGTTTGCTCTTGCTCTTTTCTTTCTTTTGTGTGTAGAGATCTTCGCTCTCTTTCTTTTTTTACCACTTGGCATAATCGTACTGTTTTTAGAACCTGAGTAAACTCAGGTTGGTTTATAATTCGTACTGTATTTATTTTACAGCTACGTTGTTCTTAACTCCTTCAACAAATGTTTTAGCAGGTTTGAAAGAAGGGATGTTGTGAGCTGGAATTTTAATCGTTGTATTTTTAGAAATGTTTCTCCCTGTTTTTTCAGCTCTTTTTTTGATGACAAAACTGCCAAAACCTCTTAGATATACATTGTCTCCATCTTCCAGAGCACCTTTTACTTCCGCCATAAATGCTTCTACAGTAGCCAATACATCGGCTTTTTCAATGCCTGATTTATCGGAAATACTCGATACAATATCTGCTTTTGTCATTTGATTTTATTTTCTGTTGTTTGTTGTGAATTTTAAGCGTGCAAACATACGATAATTTATCAATTTTGAAAAGCTAATTCATTAAAATTTAATGTAATAAATAACGTAATATTGCAAAAACAGAATTTGATGGAAGGTTTTTCTAATGTCTTAGAAGTGTGGTATTTATCAAAAAACAGGGATTTGCCTTGGAGAAAGGTTCGAGACCCATACGCCGTGTGGCTTTCTGAAATTATTTTACAGCAAACTCGTGTAGCTCAAGGCATCTCGTACTACGAACGTTTTTTAGAAGCCTTTCCTACGGTCTTCGATTTGGCGAAAGCCTCAGAGGAACAGGTGTTGAAACTTTGGCAAGGATTGGGCTATTATTCAAGGGCTCGAAATCTTCATTTTTCTGCCCGATTTATTGTCAGTGAATTGAAAGGTGTTTTTCCTTCAAACTACAAGGACTTGTTAGCTCTGAAAGGGGTGGGAGACTATACTGCATCTGCCATAGCTTCCATTTGTTTTGGCTTGCCCACAGCCGTTGTCGATGGAAACGTGTACCGTGTCTTGTCTCGGTATTTTGGAATCGACACCCCCATCAATTCTAGCAAAGGTGTCAAAGATTTCAAGGCATTGGCGCAACAGGTGATGGGCATTTCTAATCCCGGTCAACACAACCAAGCAATCATGGATTTTGGTGCTTTGCAATGCAAGCCACAGCGCCCCTTGTGCAGTTCTTGCCCTTTGCAATCCAGTTGCGTGGCTTTTGGAAAAAAGCTGACAGCGGTACTCCCTGTCAAAGAAAAAAAAATCAAGGTGCGCAAGCGGTACTTTAATTTTATAGTTCTGCAGACATCCGATCAGAAAACCTTGGTTGAACAAAGGACAGGCAAAGGGATTTGGGAGAACTTGTATCAATTTCCCTTGATTGAAGCTTCAGAAACACTTGAAGTTCAAGAGCTCATAGAGCACCAAGCATACCTCGACTTGGTTCCGGATCCTTCCGCCACCCTGCGCCTCTTCAATCCAAAAGAATGGGTGCACAAACTCTCACACCAACACCTGTACGTCCAATTTTGGTTGGTGCGAACAGAACATTTCAAACGCCAGCTGATTTCTATCGATGCCCTTGATGCACTGCCAGTACCTCGTTTGGTTCATAAATTTTTAGAAATTCATGATTTTCAATAACAGCAGGTCGCACCGACTGCTCGGAAAAGAAAGTCAGTTTTTTGCCTTTCCTTTTTTTGTTGTCTTCACTTTCGTATTTTTTCAGTAATTTTGATTTTATGGCAGGGACATTGAACAAAGTAATGCTGATTGGACATTTGGGAGATTTTGTAAAAGTGCATTATTTTGAAGGAGGCAACGCCATCGGTCGCTTTCCAATTGCCACGAACGAGACGTATACCAACAAACAAACGGGTGAAAAAACAACATCGGTAGAATGGCATGCCATCGTCGTAAAAAATAAACTCGCTGAAATATGTGAAAAATATCTTACAAAAGGAGATAAAATATACTGTGAAGGCCGCATCAAAACCCGACAATGGGAGCAAGAGGGAGTAAAACGCAGTTCGACTGAAATTCACGTTTTCGATTTGACATTTTTGTCTACAAAAGCATCGAATAACAATGCTGAGGTAGCTTCAAAAGGTCAAAAAGAGATACCAACAAAGGACCTGGAAGGTGATTTTCCTTTCTAATCTTTAAAATAATACTTCAAAATAGTGGACATAGAACCTATCCGAATACTTTTGCCAACCTTTTTCAATTGGGTGGTCTTTACAGAATCGATTGCACTTGTTTTTCTCTTGTTTTGTTCCGCGATGATTTCCGGTACTGAAATTGCTTTTTTTTCGCTGTCTAAAACAGATTTAGACCTTCTGTCTAAAGAACACAGTCCCGCTGGTGATCGGGTTCTCAGCTTGCTCAACAAGCCCAAAAAATTATTGGCGACCATTTTGATTGCAAACAACTTCATCAATATTTTGATCGTGCTTTTGTTTGCTGTGTTGGGCGCTTATTTTTTTGAAAACTTGGAGGCTGGAATTCGGTTTTTGATAGAGGTGGTCTTGATCACCTTTTTGATTTTACTCTTTGGAGAGGTGTTGCCAAAGGTCTATGCAACCCGCAACTCCATCCCTTTCGCGTTGTTTATGGCGAATCCTGTCGTTTATTTAAACCGTTTGTTGTCACCTGTAAGCCATTTGCTGACGGGTTTGACGGGAGTTGTGGAAAGACGTTTGGGAAAGAAAGACAACGATTTCTCCGTCGAAAAACTCTCACAAGCCTTGGAATTGACCGCTGACAATGCAACCACCAAGGACGAAAAGAATATTTTAGAGGGAATTGTTGCTTTTGGAAATACAGAAACAGTACAAGTCATGAAACCGCGTATTGATATTTTTGCCATTCCTGACGATGCCTCTTTTCCGGAGGTTTTGAGCAAAATCATTTCCAATGGATTTTCAAGAAACCCGGTCTATCACGAAAACATAGATGAGGTGATTGGGGTTTTGTACGCCAAAGATTTGTTGCCACATCTGACCAAAACAGAATTCAATTGGCAGGCCTTGGTCAGGGCTCCCTATTTTGTTCCAGAAAACAAGAAACTCGACGATTTGTTGATCGATTTTCAAGAGAAAAAAAACCATTTGGCAATTGTCGTTGACGAGTATGGAGGAACTAGTGGCTTGGTAACCTTGGAAGATGTCATCGAAGAAATTGTAGGCGACATCAGTGATGAGTTTGACAGTGACGATTTGGTTTACTCCAAGTTGGATGCTAACAACTATGTTTTTGAAGGGAAAACAGCTTTGAAAGATTTTTACAGAGTCTTAGACATCGACCCGAAAAATTTTGAGGTCCACAAAGGTGAAGCCGAAACATTGGCGGGGTTTATTCTAGAAATATCTGGTAAATTCCCAAAGAAATTCGAAAAAATAAATTTTGAAGCCTTCGTTTTTACTGTTGAAGCTGTCGATAGAAAGCGCATCAAACAACTAAAAGTCACCTTGCTCCAATGAAAAAACGGTACAAACTTTTGATACACCAACCAACACAAACGAAGATGCTTTTGAAAAATGCAGTAGTGCGAGTTGGGGCCCTTCTTTTGTTGCTTTCTTGTGGAGACAGTCCCTTGCCCAAACCCAGTTCATACATGCGTTTGGATTACCCCAACGCGGAGTACAAGGTTTTGGAGACAAAGAGTCCCTATCAGTTTGAACATGCGGGGCGTGCTGTAATCATTCAAAAAAAAAACGATTGGGTAGATCTTTACTATCCCGATATGAAGGCAACCCTCGTTTTGACCTATCGGCCGGTAAAAGAAAATTTAAGGGCCTTGTTTGTAGATGCGGAAAAACTGACCTTTAAACACATGATCAAAGCAGATGACATTCAATCATTGCCTTATGAAAACCCAGTTTCCAAAGTATACGGAAGGGTGTTTGAGGTCTTTGGAAATGCCGCTACTCAAATTCAGTTTCACGCGACAGACTCAACGAACAACTTTCTTACAGGGGCCCTGTATTTTTATGCAAAGCCCAATTACGATTCCATTTTACCTGCTGTACAACACTTGAAGAAAGACATTGTACACCTGATGGAGACGTTGGAGTGGAAAAACTAATTCTTTTTACAGGCTTTCGTCTTTCAATCCTCGGTGCATCAAAACCAAATAAAACTGCAGTCCAAACAACAACGCACCTGACATCAAATGCACGGCCTGGGTGCCAAAAGGGAAATCACTGTAGTACATCAAGATGCCCGTAAGTGCTTCTAGCAGTAGCAAGCCCAAAATCCATTTGGGAATTTTAAATCCCAGTTGCAAGGTCTCATTTTTGTAAAAGATCAAGAAGTTGACCAATACAATGGCAATGGTAAACGAACGGTGGATGTAAAAATTGAGGTTGGGGTTGTACAGACTCATTTGTTTGCTTTCAAATCCAAACAACCGCACTTGTTCGTCTACAAACTGTCTTACTTGCGTACCCATGGCGATTTGAATCACCGAAAAAAGAGTGGATAGTAGGAGCAATTTGTGAAATGTCTTGTCAAACTTGATGGCTCTTTTTTCTTCGGAAGACATCCATGCTAAGATTTGCAGAAGCACGGCGATGATCAGCAGTCCGACAAGCATGTGAACCGTGATAATCCAAGGTTCCAAGACAGAATCTACAACAGTTTTCCCCAACCAGGCTTCGAAAAGCATCATGAAAAATGCTCCAAATGAGAGCAGTGTAATTCCCTTTTTTTCTTTCCAAAATTTCAACGAAACCGCTATCAAAAACAAGAAAATAAATCCAGAAACCACCGAGGCCAAACGGTTGATGTATTCCGTCCATGTGTGGTATACATTGAATATTGCGTATTCGTGTTTGGTGTAAGGACTCCAATTTGTAGGTTCCCATTCCAACTCCGTTTGCAAATCGCTGTTGGCCACGTAGAGAGTCTCGTCGAGAACGATGAGTGTTCCTTCGTTGTAGGCAGTATTTGCTTTCCAGCGCAATTGAGCTTCGTCAGTTGGAGGGATGTAATATCCAAAGCATTTTGGCCAATCAGGACAGCCCATGCCAGAACCCGTCATTCGCACGATGGAGCCAGCCAAAAAAATGACATAAACGGAAATCAACGCCGTTTTAACGATGAGTTTGAAATGTTTTTTCATAAGAGTTCTTGTTCTTTAAGAGCGCGCATTGCGAGGATTTCAAGCTTTGAAAACCAAAGCTAATTTTCTTTTGCAAAGATACTTCATAAATTTTTAAGACCTCTAAAACGAATCGAAAAGCGCGTGTGTTTTTGCATTATCTTTGTAAAAAAACGTTTCAATGCTTCATCACAGTTCTCACCTGCATCCAACGAGTGACCAATGGGTCGTGTTTGTCCACGGAGCCGGGGGGAGCAGTGCCATCTGGTTTGCACAGGTACGAGCGTTTAGAAAGCAGTTCAATGTGCTGTTGGTCGACCTGAGAGGGCATGGAAAGTCAAAACATTATGCAACTATGGTAAAGCGCTATACTTTTGATATGATTGCAAAGGAGGTCTTGCAGGTACTCGATTATTTGCAAATAGAAAAGGCGCATTTTGTCGGAATTTCTTTGGGTACAATTGTGATTCGAGAAATCGCTGAAAAGCATCCTCAAAAGGTGTCAAGTTTGGTGATGGGAGGTGCTGTGATGAAGCTCAATTTGAGCGGACAATTTTTGATGCGCTTGGGTGTTTTGTTAAAGTCTGTAGTTCCTTATCTTTTGCTTTACCGTTTTTTTGCATACGTCATTATGCCTAGAAAACATCACAAAGCCTCCCGAAGTTTGTTTATCAACGAGGCAAAAAAACTCTGTCAAAAAGAGTTCAAAAGATGGTTCTCTTTGGTGTCTGAGGTCAATCCCATATTGGCCCTTTTTAGAATTCGAGATTGTGGGTTGCCCACCCTCTACATTATGGGGCAAGAAGACCATATGTTTTTGCCGAGTATTGCAAAACTAGTCCAGCACCACAGGTCTTCACAATTGTTTGTGATTCCAAATTGTGGACATGTAGTGAATGTCGAACAGCCGCAAGTTTTCAATGATCAATCCATTGATTTTGTCAATAGTTTTCAAATCTGATCGGTTCCAATCAATAAATTTTTCAAAAAAAACACCTGTTTTGAAACAGGCGTACAATGGATGGATTGGCATTTGAGAGGTTTTCAGTTCTCTTTCTTTGCTTTTTCGCATTTTAATTTGCATTCCGAAGTAGCAGTCGCGCATTTGGCACAGTCTTTACTGCATTTTTTTGGAGTAGCATTGGCTTCTTTAGTCGTACAACAGGCTTTTTAAAACATGTTTGCAAGAATTGACAAACTCGGGTTTGGTTTCTTTTAAGGAAGATTTTTTGCTGTCTTTACAGGCGATACTTGCGGTTGCTAAGAAAAAAAGCACGAAAAGTTTTACAGCGAATTTCATTTTATTAAAGTTCTAAATTGTCAATAGCAACTACAAGATACGTATTTCCATCGCCAATACCACTTATCTCTTCAGAAATTTCAGATTCAGAAACCTGGTTGGCATCGAAGATGATTTCTCCCAGGCGCTTCTCAAAAGAGACGGCAGCAGACTTGATTCCAGGTGTTTTGGAAAGTCTGGACTCGATGGTTTTGGCACAGCCAATTTGACAAGTCATGCCTTCGATTTGAAGGGCTATTTTTTTAAGACGCTGTTTTTGAGTTGTCTGTTCTGTTTTTGTTTTTTCAGTGCTTTTTTTGCAGGAAATTCCAAAGGCGAGTATGGTTGCGCAGGCAAAGATTGTGATAGATCGTTTCATAAAATTTATAGTTGTATAGAGCAAATTTATGTAGATTTTTCATACAATCCGAAAACTTGTGCCATTTTTGTATATACTTTAACAGGAAAAGCATGAAAGAAAATAAATGGGCCTATCTCATATTGATCTCCCTTGTTTGGGGAAGTTCTTTTATCTTGATGAAAAAAGCCCTCTTGGGCTTGTCTCCACTTCAAATTGGTGCTTTTCGTATTTTGATTGCCGGTAGCATTTTGATGTTTGTCGGAGCTAAAAAATTAATTCACATTCAAAGAAAACATTGGAAACCCCTTTTTTTAGTCGCTTTTACAGCTACTTTTTTTCCTGGCTTCTTTTTCGCTTTTGCTGTTTCTCAAATTGATAGTTCAGTTTCTGCCATACTGAATTCTTTGACTCCGCTGATCACGATGTTGATCGGTTTTTTCTTTTTTGGTTTTTCATTTTCAAGAAGGCAAGTTTTTGGGGTTTTTGTAGGTTTGGTGGGAACGCTACTTTTGATAGTGAAAAGCGCTGAAATCAACCCGCACCAACACTACGAATATGCCTTGCTTATCTTTCTTTCATCAATTGGCTATGCCTACAGTTTGAATATGATCAAGACAAAACTCTCAGACCTCGATGCACTGAGTATCACCGTGAGTTGTTTTGCTGTTTTGATGCTGCCGGCTTTGTTGGTTTTGGTCTTTTCTGGTTTTTTCAATGACTTGGCATGGACCTCCGAAGCCAGTGAATCTCTTTTCTATGTCTCGCTGTTGGCAATTGTCGGTACCGCTATGGCCAAGGTGTTATTCAACAGGTTGGTACAGATTTCCTCACCCGTATTTTCCTCCTCGGTAACTTATTTGATTACGGTAGTTGCTGTCGCTTGGGGCATGTGGGATGGGGAGCGTTTGACTTTGTATCAATTGTTTTCTGTTGTCATCATTTTTGCAGGGGTGTATTTGGTCAACAAAAAACCAAAAAAAGAACTTTTAAGACCGGCCAAAACGGTAACTTAGGGCCAATTTTTTAATAGTTCAGGTGTTTTGAGCAAGTTGTTATCAGCGAAAATCTCCTGCGCTTACGCCGTTGTTCAAAGAGAGTGTTTGTACTTGAAGTTCCATTTCTTTGCCGCCAACGACGATGCGTAGCTTTGAGGGAAATTTCAGGCCTTTGACAGCGGTGTATTTTGAAAAAAACAATTCCTGTTCAAAAGAGCGACCCAGTTTGTTTTTACGACTGACTCCTTTTACTTTTAGGCCTGTTTCTATATCGTAATAGATCTTGGTGTTTTCCAATGCAAGCACATGTGCTTTGTTGCCATTCACCTTTTCGATTCCTTTGTAAAAAGCATTTTTTAAATAGTCAAATTCGGGAAAGATACTTCTGTTTTCTCGGTGTCTTTTGGTTTGGGCCGCATCGAAATCTTCTTCAATGTCTTGTTGAATAATGCGTCCTTTTTTACCGTCAAAAATGTTTTCTGAAACCAGGAAGCCATCGAGACTCATGCTAGAATACTGGTAATAGGGCAACATTCTTTTTTTGACAAGAAGGATTTCTTTTTCCGCGAAGACGCCTTTTGAAATCGTGTAAAAGGTTTTTATTTGCGCTGCTTTCTCCCTGCCTCCAATCGCTTTAAAGTAATGGTCGACGACCTCTTTTACGGAAGCATTCTTTGTGTTTTGCCCCGACAAATTTTGAAAGGCACTGAGCGTAAAAATAAAGAAAAAAAGGTAGTAAATACGTTTCATGAATTGCCCCTTCAAATAGAAATAGTCTCCTGTGTTTTTGTCGGGTAAAGAAACACATAAAATTTGAGAAAAAATAATGCCTTTGCATGACTTGTTTATTTATGAAAAAGAAGTATATTTGCACTCGTTTTAAACAAAACAAAATTAAATATCAAACATATGTACGCAATTGTAGAGATAGCAGGGCAGCAGTTTA
>ERZ1047821.2059-NODE-2059-length-12462-cov-4.480455_pt1 | contig 12462 bp, 10 predicted proteins | sample MGYA00383096_ERZ1047821 | MGnify/ENA primary metagenome ERZ1047821 (study PRJEB29581, sample SAMEA5548366) | metagenome | biome: marine; feature: coastal; material: water | depth 25 m | study: Short-term variability in the microbial, nano- and picoplankton... | reverse complement strand
AGCCTCAAGGTTTGGTCAGAAACCACTCAGGTTCTCGCGCCTGGATATGGACCCCTCAAGTTCGAGCCGCCCGCTGCTGGTAGTTACCAGCTACCCCCACTGGGGTCTGCGGCTGACGGCGCTGTTATCGACATGAATGGTGAATCGTTTCCACTGCATGATCTGACGGGAGACAAGCTGGTAGTGATGGGCTTTATTTATACTCACTGCCCGGATGTCAATGGCTGCCCCCTCGCCAGCTATGTAATGAAACAACTGCAACTGCGGCTGCTTGCTTCGACAGACCTCAAAGATCGGGTACGTCTTATTAGCTTGAGCTTCGACCCAATCCAGGACACAGCAGCAGCCATGCGAGACTACTCCATGCACTTTCGCCGCCAGGGCTTTGACTGGGAGTTTCTGACCACAAAAAATGAAAATGAACTGCAGCCTATTCTTGAGGGTTACGGCCAGTACCGTAAGATGTTCTACAACGAAGATGGCGACTACGCCGGCACCATGTCACACATACTGCGGGTCTACCTGATCGATAGGGATCGACGTATCCGCAATATCTACAGCGCAGGCTTCTTACACGTAGACACTGTGATGAACGATCTGCGCACATTGCAAATGGAACCCAATCAGTGAATCTGTTTCAAATGTTGAGCGCTTAACTGTCTGGTACTTTCAAGTCCGGGGCGAAGGTGACTCGCTCACCAGTCCTTATCGTTAGCAAGCGGTTTCGGCGCCGCAACAACGGGCGTCCTCTGCGAACTCATTCAACGTTGCTATAGCCAACGGAGGCATTATGATAAAAATGGTTTTTTGCGTTAAAAGGAAACCTTCAATTTCCGAGACGGATTTCTACAACTATTGGCTCGATATGCATGGCCCTTTAGTGAGTAGCAAAGTTGAAGATCTAGGCATAAAGCGCTATGTACAGAGCCATACCAAGCGAGCAGACCTCGGCAATACCGCCTCCTCTGGGAGGGGCATGAAACAGGCGGCGTTTGATGGACTCGCAGAAATCTGGTGGGATAGTTTTGAACAGTTGGAGACTGTATTAGCGACAGAGCCTGGTCAGATTGCGGGCGCAATACTCGCAGAAGATGAGGCGAGATTTATCGACATGGAGGCCTCAACGATCTTCTTCACCGAAGAGCATGAGGTGGTTGCCTCTGATTGATATTCCACGAAACACGCAGGCGTGCATTTCGTGGCAAACTATAGCCCGTGACAATAGACCTTCGATTGGAAGTTTTGATGAAACATCAGCGTAAGATTACTGCTCTCTCAGAAGAAGCTGAGTCCAGAATTATTGAAATGGCCTGGGAAGACCGAACTCCCTTTGAAGCAATACATGCAAATTATGGCTTTACCGAAGCGGAAGTCATTAAGTTCATGAGGTCATCGCTAAAGCCTTCCAGCTTTCGCTTGTGGCGCAAGAGAGTAACGAGTAAAAAAACAAAACACGTGAAGCTGCGAAGTCCGGAAGTTAGCCGTGGGTACTGCTCCACACAATACAAACCCAGGAGTAAATAGTGTCTTGGCTACCTGACGGGCTGCACTATAAATGACCTATGCTGGCCCTAAGCCCGACTGTGCTGTTTGTCGGCAGGCGTCACAATCGCACAATGCCTTCGACTTCGGATGCAGTGGAGCCCTGGGCAAATCATCCACATGAAACATGGCATAGCAAAGACAGAAGACGGCGTTAATATCGCCTACCAGGTTTCCGGACAAGGGCCAGCCTTGGTTTTGTGTCATGCCATGGCCAATGATCACAGAATGTATGACGAGCATCGTGAAGCCTTTTCTAAGTCACATAGACTAATCACTTTCGATCAGCGTGGCTCTGGCTACTCAGATCATCCTCCCTTTGATGAGGGCCCCGAGAGCTACTACACCGTCGAAAAATTCGGCGATGATCTGAAAGCAGTTGTGGATCATCTGGGTATTAACCGAGTGACTATACTTGGTTTTTCGATGGGTGCAGTGGCCGCCCTCTCCTTTTCTACAAGGTGGCCAGAACGGCTAGACCGTCTTATATTGGCGTCTGCGATGGCATCACGTTTGCCTCAAGCAATCATTGCTCGCGCACGCTTGGTCGAAACAATGCTCGATGAAAAAGGACTGGAAGAAACCTATGACTTCTATTTTTCAGGAACGCTATTTGATGGACTAATGGCGCAGGAAAAATTGCATCATATGATTGCCCTCTTCCGAGAGAAAGCGACGCCTCAAGGTTTCAAAGGTTGCTTTCGGGTGACAATCGACCGTCCCTCGCTTGTCGACGAGTTAAAGCTTATCAGATGCCCCACGCTTATTCTGGTTGGGGAAAATGACACGCATTATCTTGTCGAGGCCGAACTACTAGAAAACACTATTTCCAATGCAAAGCGAGTTGTTATGCCCGGTGTGGGGCATCCTCTGTCCGTTCAAGATCCGAAGGCATTTGAAGCAGAGGTCATTACATTTATTTCATGATCTTTTTAGCGGTGCCGTTCCTGACAATCCCATCATCAGTGCGCCTTTGGGGGCAGTCCTTCTTACTGTGCGCCTGTTGTCTCAAGTTGGACGTCAAACTCACTCATTCGCTTGACAGGCGGCAAACCCATTAGCCACAAGTAACACGTCTCTCGTCACATCACCCTGAAGAACGAGCAACTCTAATTTTTGCTTTTATCGCAGATGTGAGCTTTGCAATTCTCTTCGAAAACATCTTGGCCTCTGCTTCTGCCTCTCGCTCAATTCGCATTTCCTCGAATGCAACTTTCAGCTGCGTATCTCGTTCTATTTTTTCAGCCTCAACCTGCATAGCCAGTTCATTTCGAATTTCCTCAGGAAGCTCAATGTTGACTAAAGTATCTTCTTTTCGAAGCAGCACTCGTCCCAGTCGCTCCAACAAATCTGCGTCGAGTTTTTCTGGAGAAAACTGGTATTTTTTCTCAGACTCGGCCTCTAAGTTTCGAAGATAAACGTAGATCGCACGATCGGATGGACTTGCCTTAATTGTTACACCAACCTTTAGTGGTCCCTCCAGCTCAAAAACCGCGTTGCGGATATCGTATTTACTATCCAGTTCTGTCTTTCGGTGATAAGCGAGATTCATGCCATCTAAGAATTCGGTATAGCATTCAACCTTATCCAGGTTAGACACAAAAAAACGTTGATAATCTGAAACAAGGCACTCACATACAATGTCCATGCGCAGCGGATTTTTCGCATCGTCGTAAATAAATTCATAGCCGCTTTGCTCCATTGCCACTAAGCTTTTCCCATCAGGAGCGATGGGCAACCCAACTGGGGTAACCATATCGAGAAACTTGAGGTTTTTGACCACTTCTGCAAAGTAGGTGAGAGCTTGAAGCATTGGCTGCTTTAGACGTTCATCATAATATCGTTGCTGAGCCTCACGTTCTGCCATATGCGCAGCGTGTTCCGACTCCTTGATTTCCACTTCATTACGCAAATTATCTAATAAACTCATCGCGCTTGGTTCCCTGTGAATACGTTGAATACCCATTCAATCACCAGATCACTGGGCCGCAAATGGCAATTCGCGCCAATTGCATGATACTGCGCGCCGTTGCGGAAGAGCTTTAGGTTTAAGGAGTTCTATGAACAGTACGCGTGAAGGTCACCACGGCTTAGCGTGAAGCTGTTAATCACTATTTACACTCGCTTGTAGTAGATCTCTAGGGTACACCATGAAAATCGCTGGCATTTTTTTGCTCGCCGCCTTAGAGATGGCTGCAGGTCAATCTAGTTACCACTTTAATTAGCCGAGATAACCATATGATTAATATACTTTTTTAAATTTTATGGAAAACCTCATCTGGTACCCAGAACCCATACCGCACCTCCGACAACACCCGCCGTGACCAACTCCGGCAGATAACTACCAAATGCCAGCAAAGCAGCGGCTGTGGCTACGATTGCAATGAGGCGCTCCGCCAGACCGTACTGACGATGAGATTCAATTTGCACACCCGGCTCCATGAGGTTTCGGGTAATGCGGTATTCAATGATTCTGGCAGAAGTCATAGATGGTGCTCCAGTCGACCAAATTAACAAGGCCAATAATGGAGATGCACGCCCGCCGATACCATCTGTCGCTAAATGAACGCGATTGAAAAAGCGACAGGTAAGGTTTAAGAATCGTCGGCGGCGAACGTATCGCAGTCACTCAGTCGACCGCTTTCAAAGCCGACCTTGAACCACTTCACCCGTTGAGATGAGCTCCCATGGGTAAAACTGTCCGGCACCACCTGTCGGCCGGCCTCACGTTGCAGGCGGTCGTCACCAATGGCGGTAGCCGCCGCGAGAGCTTCTTCCAGATCGCCAGGATCCAGCAGCCGCCTGTCTGCATTTGCAGCATGGCCCCATATACCGGCAAAGCAATCGGCCTGCAGCTCTTGTCGTACAGAAAGTGCATTGACAGCAGCCTTATTTTGGCCCTGTCCTGCCTTGCGCACGCTTTGACTGATACCCAGCAGAGTTTGTACGTGATGCCCGACCTCGTGAGCGATAACATAGGCTTGCGCGAAATCACCGGGCGCTGCATGGCGCTGACTCAGGTCCCTGAAAAACGAGAGATCTATGTAAAGCTGCTGATCCCCCGGACAGTAAAACGGCCCCACAGCGGCACTCGCCGAACCACAGGCGGAATTGACCGCGCCAGTGAACAAGACCAGTGTAGGCTCTTTATAGGTTTTACCCTGTAGGCGAAACAGCTGGTGCCAAGTGTCTTCAGTGTCGGCGAGCACAACGGCAACAAAATCTGCCAATTGTTGCTGTTCTTGCGTCGGTTGAAACTGCCCACCCGAAGCAGCTCCTGAACCACTGAGAGCCGGGCCCACCACGTCTACACCGAGCATACGGCCACCGAAGACCACCAATACGCCCGCTATCAGAATAAAACGACCGGTTTTACTGCGCAGCATGGCCGGCAGAAAACGCAGTATCAATGGGGCTGCCCCTGCCGATGCGTAACCAGGGGAATCGCCGCGCCTATCATCAATGTTGTCGCTGCGCCTGCCGTCCTTCCAACGCATTTTCCACTCCCAATCCTTTTATTTAATCTAGCAGCCCTGTGAAAACTGGCAACAAGCGCGCGATAAATATACTCTCACTGCTCTACCACTCGCTATACGGAAACAACACATGAGTATACTCATCGGTGGCAATGATGCTGGCCAAGTTACGCTAAATCCGAAATACGCTAACCGCCACGGCCTCATTGCAGGCGCCACCGGAACTGGCAAAACCGTGACCCTGCAGTGCCTGGCAGAAGGGTTTTCGGACCTGGGAGTGCCGGTGTTCCTGGCGGATGTCAAAGGTGATATTTCCGGAATGAGCCAGCCGGGCAAACCGCACCCCAAGGTAGACGAACGCGTAGCGAAAATTGGTATCGAAAACTACAACCAGCGCGCCTACCCGGTGGCCTTCTGGGACTTGTTTGGCAAGAAGGGCACCCCTGTGAGGTCCACCGTGTCAGAGATGGGTCCGCAAATGCTCTCGCGTCTGCTGGATCTGAATGAGACCCAGGAAAGCGTGATGACCCTGGTGTTCGAGTTTGCCGACCAGGAAGGAGTCTTGCTGGTAGACCTTAAAGATTTGCGCACGACTCTGGAATACCTCGGAGATAACAGCGCAAACATGGGCACCGGTTATAGAGTATCGAAAGCCTCTGTGAACGCCATTTTGCGTCGCTTATTGATGCTGGAGCGCGAAGGTGGAAGGAAATTCTTCGGCGAACCGGCACTGCAGTTAGAGGACTTCATGCAGACCAGTCGCGACGGCCGTGGAATGATCAACATCCTGGCTGCAGACAAGCTCATCATGAGCCCAAGAGTTTATTCAACCTTCCTGCTGTGGTTGCTTTCTGAGCTTTTTGAAACGCTGCCAGAACTGGGCGATCCGGAGCAACCGGTATTGGTGTTCTTTTTCGATGAAGCACACCTGCTGTTCAGAGACAGTCCCAAGCACTTGTTAGAAAAAATCGAACAGGTCGTGCGCTTGATTCGTTCCAAAGGAGTGGGGGTTTATTTCGTCAGTCAAAGCCCCAGTGATATCCCCGATACCGTGCTGGCTCAACTTGGCAACCGCATACAGCACGCGCTTCGCGCCTATACACCCAAAGAGCAGAAAGCCGTCAGAGTGGCAGCGCAATCTTTTCGCGCCAACCCGAAATTGGATACGGTTACCGCTATTACCGAAATGGGCGTTGGCGAGGCGCTGGTATCAACACTGCAAAAAAAGGGTATACCCTCCCCGGTTCAGCGCGTACTGGTGCGGCCGCCCCACTCCCGCATGGGCAAAGCAACAGTAGCCGAACGCAAGGCCATCTTAGATCGTGACCCCAATATGCGACGTTACGGAGAGGCCTACGACCCCCGTTCAGCGCACGAGGTATTGTCTGAACGCACACAAGCTCGCTTGAAGCAGCAGCAAGACTCTGAATCGGCCGAACGCACGATCAAAGCAAAACGCAAAAAAAGCAGTGGCAGTTCGCGCCAAAGTGTTGGCGAAGCGTTTATGAAAAGCGTTGCCCGCAGTCTTGGGTCCGCCACTGGAAGGGAACTCTTGAGAGGGATTTTAGGATCATTGCTTAAATAGACTCACTGTCGTTGTCAAAAGCTTTGCGCTTCGGTGACGTGATTTTGTCCAGATACAGCGCGTCGGTGCGCAGCAAAAGAAGCATTAATGCTGTTAGCCTGCGCGGTTACTATCGCTGCGCTGTCCAGGCTGGACTCACCGCTCACGGGAACACTGCGAACACTGTAGGGACGGCAACAACATGCTTAACATTATTTTCGGCGCAGTTCTCACTGCCCTACTCGGCACTGCTCTAGCAGCAACAGCGCAAACGGCTGTTCCGGCAGAGCCCCACTTACAAGCCGCCCAGACGGAGTCGGACAGAGCCAACGCCCTTTTCGACGAGATTTTTGACCGTAAGGTGGCCCGCGATCCAGTTTATCAAACGTATCTTGGCCTTAAGACTAACTACGGCAAATGGTCCGATCTCTCGGAGGCCGGGCAAGCAGCCAACCTCGCTCATAGGCAAGCCGATCTGAAATTGTTGCAAGATATCGATACTGAGCAACTGAACGCAGAAACGCTGGTGAGTTACAACTTACTGGAACAGAAGCTGCTGGAAGAAATTGAGGACTATAAGTGGCGCCACCATAACTACCCTGTTAATCAAATGTTTGGTGAGCATGCGAGGATTCCGGCATTTCTCATTAACCAACACACGATCAGCAACGTTAGCGAGGCTGAGGCCTACATTTCTCGCCTAAACGGGGTGAATCAACGTTTGCAACAAGTGATTGATCAACTGACTATCCGGGAGAAGGAAGGCGTTATTGCTCCGAGCTTTGTGCTGCCACACGTACTGCGTGACTCAAGCAACCTTTTAGTAGGTGCCCCCTTCGACGGTGGCGAACCCAGTACCCTGATGATTGATTTCAGTTCGAAAGTGGCCAAACTCGATATACCGGCCCTAGAAAAAGCCAGGCTCAACGAAGAAGCTCGACTCGCCCTTTTAAACAGCTTCCAACCAGGATACCAGGATTTGATCAGCTACCTTGAATCATTGCAGAGCAAGGCTACCGCCGACGCGGGTGTATGGAAGCTCCCCGCGGGCGAGGATTACTACACCATACGATTGAACCGCGTGACTACTACCGATTTTTCCGCAGAAAAAATTCACCAAATCGGCCTTACCGAAGTCGCTAGAATCCGCGATGAAATGCGAGTAATTCAAGCCGAGGTTGGCTTCGAGGGCAGCCTGGGCGATTTTATGACATTCATGCGGACTGATAGCCAGTTCTACTTCGCAAACAATGATGAAGGCCGTGAGCAGTATCTGCAGCAAGCTAATGCAGTGTTAGCAGAAATGGACGAACGACTAGACGAGCTCTTTCTGGTCCGCCCTCAAGCCAGTCTTGACGTAAAAAGAGTGGAAGAGTTTCGCGAGCGTTCCGCCGGTAAAGCCTTTTACCAGCACCCAGCTGCCGACGGCTCACGACCGGGCAGATACTATGCCAACCTGTATGACATGAGCATGATGCCAAAATATCAGTTGGAGGCGCTGGCATACCATGAAGGACTGCCGGGTCACCATATGCAAATAGCGATCAAGCAAGAGCTGACAGGGCTCCCCAAGTTTCGTCGCTTTGGCGGAGTCACCGCCTACAGTGAAGGCTGGGGCTTGTATTCCGAGCTCTTACCCAAAGAAATCGGGATGTATCAAGACCCCTACTCAGACTTTGGTCGCCTGACCATGGAGCTGTGGCGTGCCGTGCGCCTGGTCGTCGACACCGGCATGCACTCCAAGAAGTGGACCCGAGAGGAATCAATCGAATTTTACACGAGCAATACGCCCAATCCGCGGATCGACGCTGTAAAAATGGTTGAGCGGCACGCGGTCATGCCCGGACAAGCCACTGCCTACAAGATCGGTATGCTCAAGATTCTCCAGAACCGCAGCAAGGCGCAGTTGGCACTGGGCGACGATTTCGATATTCGAGAGTTTCACGATGTGGTTCTGAAAAACGGTGCAGTTCCGATGAATCTGCTGGAGGCATTGGTCGATCAGTACATTGCGGAGAAAAAAAGCTCGACTCTGGAAGACGAAGCCTGATGCTTCAGGCTGATCTGTGATCTGCTGCGGACCTCTTCAGGTTCGCAGCTTCTTAGCTCCCTCTACCATTACAACCACCAGCGCACCGGCGACAAGGCCGATCAGCATGCCTGCAATGGTGGGTGTTAGCGCAGCCATAACCGGCGTTAGGTTGTGCGCGAAGTGCTCTACTGCGGCGCCCAACGGGGGAATATTGTGCAAAAGAATACCTCCCCCGACCATAAACATTGCGACGGTGCCGATGATACCCAACGCCTTCATCAACCATGGCGCAAAACTGATGAGGCCTTGGCCAAACCATCGCATGAACCGAGGCCATAAGCCTTCACCTTCCTTCTGAAAGAGATATAAACCGGCGTCATCCAACTTCACGATTCCCGCAACTAACCCATAAACCCCAACCGTCATTACAATTGCAATGCCCGCTAGCACACCTACCTGGGTTATAAATTTTGATTCAGCCACGATACCCAGCGTGAGCACAATAATTTCGGCCGAAAGTATGAAGTCTGTACGAATTGCACCCTTAATTTTCTTTTGTTCAAACGCCACCATATCGACGCTCGGGTCTGCCAACTGCTCTACCAATTCATCATGATCTGCTGCTTTTTCAGCTCCGTGGAAAAACTTATGCGCAATTTTTTCAAAACCCTCAAAACACAGATAAAGGCCGCCCGCTATTAACGCGGGAATAATCAGCCAGGGAGCAAATAACGAGGCCAGCAGCGCCACAGGTACGAGAATCAGTTTGTTGACAAACGACCCCTTGGCCACGGCCCAGACTACCGGCAACTCGCGTTCGGCCCGAACACCGGTGACTTTTTCTGCGTTTACTGCCAGATCATCGCCCAGCACGCCAGCGGTCTTCTTCGCCGCCACTTTAGTCATCAGTGCCACATCGTCCAATACCGCGGCAATGTCATCAATCAATAACAGCAGACTGCTACCAGCCATGTTTTTCTCCAACTTCAAGTGGTCGATGCAGTTTGCCTACATACATCCCAAAAAACTAGTTAGCGGATTGCAGAGCGCTTAATCACAATGCATTCAGCCCGACCCAGGTTTGACCACAGGCTTACTCCGCCTGCGAGTTGCCGGAACGTTCATTAGCGACTTGGGATAACGCGGCAGCTTACCGCTCTCCAAATAGCGATGAATGGTCTCCTGAGAGCGAATTCTGGCGACTTTTTTCTTGACCGGCAGATACGCATTTTTCTGCTCTTGATCCAGTACTCTCGACTTGACGTTATCGTGCCATTGTTGATCGAGAATATTCTGTATTGTTTTTTGGGCGTCCTCATCAAAAATGGGTACCAACACCTCCACCCTAAAATCCAGGTTCCGTGTCATCAAGTCAGCTGAGCCAATCAAATAGCGCGGGTTACCACGATTGTAGAACACGTAGGTCCGAGGATGCTCCAGATATCGATCTACGATACTTATAGCCTGAATGTTCTCGGAAAGCCCCTTTACTCCTGCAAGGAGTGAGCACATCCCACGTACAATAAGATTGATTTTAACGCCCGCTTCACTCGCCTCGTAGAGCTTTTTCACCAGATCACGATCAACGAGGTTATTGCACTTAAGCGTCATCTCCGCGCGATAGCCTGCGCGCGCGTTGGTAATCTCCTGCTCGATCAATTCTGTAAGACCAGTACGACTACTGTGCGGAGAAACCAACAACAAACGATATTCTGGGCGCCTGTAGTTGTATTGTAGAAAGTCGAACACGTTATAGACGTCTTTGCCGACATTCTGGTCATAGGTCATCAAGGTGAAGTCAGTATAGACACGAGCGGTCTTCTCGTTGAAATTGCCAGTGCCAATATGACTGTAAAAACGCCTACCCGCCTTCTCTCTTCGCTCAATCAATACAATTTTAGAATGGACTTTGAGACCTGGAATCCCAAATATGACATTAATGCCGTTCTCTGTGAGACGCTGCGCCCAGCTAATATTGGCTTCCTCGTCAAACCGTGCAGCAAGTTCCACTACTGCCAGCACTCGCTTTCCATTATCCACGGCATTAACCAGCGCATCGATGACTCTAGAGTTTTTTGCCACGCGATAAAGGCATATTTTAATATCGGTGACATCCGGATCAATTGCGGCTGTCTTGAGCAGGTCCACGACATAGTCAAAGGGGTGGTACGGATAGTAGAGAAATACATCTTTTTGCTGAATCGCATCAAATATACTGCCTGGCTCATCCAGGCGCGGAAGGCGTATCTGGGACAACGGTTTGAACTCCAAATATTTTGGACCAACATTAGGAAAGCTCATAAAATCCTTGGAGTTATGATATCGACCTCCGGCGATAAGACTGTCGTACTTACCAAAGCCAAATCGAGCACTGACAAACTCTAACAGTCGCTCAGGCATGGTGCCGTCATAAACCATTCGCACTGCGTCTGCCTTGCGACGCTGTTTCAGGCTCTTGGTCATTTTATCGATCAAACTCTGGGAAATGCCGGTATCTATCTCAAGCTCCGCATCTCTGGAAAACTTAAAGCAATAAGCTTGCACTGCATCGACAGGGATCACCCCTCGAAACATTTGCGGCAGACAGGCTCTTATAATATTGTCCAACACGATAAATACTTTTCCACCGCGACCTTTGCGTCTGGGAATTTCGACAAAGCGCTCAAGGCGATCGGTCGGCACTTCCACCACAGCGTGGTCATATCCTTCCCCGGAACGGATATCAATAGCGAGATAAAGAGACTCGTCATTCAGTGCCGGTATTGCCAAACCCTCTCTTAACAAAATAGGTTCAAGCTCAGGTAGTACGGTTGCGGTGAAGTAATCCTGCACAAACGCTGCCTGCCCCTCGTCCAGTTGGCGCTCATTTATCAGATAAATTTTTCGCTGTGCAAGGCCACTCATGATTTGCAGATAAATACGGTCGAATTCAGCCTGCAGCGCAACCACCCCATCGAGAATGGCCGCCAGCAAATCCTTAAAGTGCTGCCTATTGGCGCCACTGGAAACTGAAATCAGCCTGCGCACTTCTGCTGCTCGAACCCGAAAAAACTCATCTGAGTTGTTGGAAAATATTCCCAGGTACCTGAGTCGTTCAATAATAGGCACCGACTCATCCGCGGCTTCCTGCAGAACACGTGCGTTGAAAGACAGCCAGCTCATTTCCCGAGGGTAAAAAAGATCGTGTTCGCGTAGGTCAGCTACGCGAGTTTTGATGGGATTGACCATGATACTCCTGTCGCCTAAAGAAAATGGGATTGCTCCATTGCAGCAACAATACTACAAAAAAATGACTAGGTAAGTGACCGGTATAAAGGTGATCGGATTAATATAAGAGAAGTCGACAAAAAAAACCCGACTCAAGAGCCGGGCAAAGTAGGGATTCAATCCTACAGGGGATTAAGGTGCGGCCGCGCAGTCAGGGGTGGCCTGCCAGCCGCGATGTTAAAAAGTCTGTTACTACGAGAGTCAGGCTTAGTGAGGGATGGTTTCCTGGTAACCTCTATCTATCAGGCTGCTGCCTGCTGAATTTCCTGTCCGTATTCTGTGGCTACCGCCTCAAAGCTGTAGTCCGCCATATCGAGCTCCCTCAAGGCCTGCATAACGTCTTCACCGCTGCTAGACTGCAGGCGTTTATGTACTGCTGTCAGCAGGCCGAAGCGGTTAACCATCTGCCAGGTACCTGTGGCTCTGGTGCGCTTACCCTTGGCATAACCCAAACACTCCTCGTAGGCATAGATCGCTCGCACTGCTGCAAACTCAGCCTTAGATTTGGCGCCATACTGCTCGGCTCGCAAATCCACTGCTCGACGATACGCTTGCTGGGCTAACTGTGGGTGCCCACGCGG
>ERZ1047821.2056-NODE-2056-length-12480-cov-15.073561_pt1 | contig 12480 bp, 10 predicted proteins | sample MGYA00383096_ERZ1047821 | MGnify/ENA primary metagenome ERZ1047821 (study PRJEB29581, sample SAMEA5548366) | metagenome | biome: marine; feature: coastal; material: water | depth 25 m | study: Short-term variability in the microbial, nano- and picoplankton... | reverse complement strand
TAATAGGCTTAAAGCCGACATTAAGACTTTGGAATTAAAGGTCGGCTTTGTCCGCATTGCTGGCCTTCGTACCGCGCATAGCGAACGGCGACTCCGAGCCAACTTCGACTGATGCTGCAGCTCGAACGGATGGCTGCTCTGAATAAAACATTGCTTGATTGGAATTTTCAAAGCTCTGAGCTAATCTATTTTCAGATCAGGTAGACGGATAAAAGCGGAAAGTAGCTTAGCAGTACAAGAACCACTGCGACTGCGACAAGAAATGGCCAGAGGGATCTCAGGATTGAACCGGGTGATGCGCCACTCATGGAAGACGCGATGTATAAACCGATACCAACTGGAGGTGTAAGTAGCCCCAGCACAAGGTTCAGGCAGGCCACAATGCCAAACTGATAGGGGCTGATATCGTAAGACCCCGTCGCGATCGGCAGCAATATTGGTGTGATCAGAATGATCGCAGCAATTCCGTCGATCACCATACCTACCAATAACAGGGCTACGTTAACGATCAGAAGAAAAACAAATGGATCAGAGGTAATCGAAGTGATCAACCCTGCCAATTTCTGCGGCAGTTCCTCGTAGATGATGACCCAGCCAAAAACACTTGCCGCTGCGATCATGAACAGGATCATTGAAGCATTGGCGGCTGTGCGCTTGAACATTTCGCCTAAGGCGCGTGGATTGAGGTCCCGGTAAATCAACCAGCCCACAAGAAACGCAATCAGCGATGCAACTGCCGCAGACTCAGTTGGGGTTGCAATGCCAAACAAGATGCCGCCGATGATCGACAAGGGTACCAACATCGCAGGTAATGCGGCAACAAGGGCTTTGATAGCCTCGCCTGGAGACATCCATGTACCTTTGGGAAACTGCTGCGACCAACCAATCAAAGTGATGACAATTGCAAAGGCAAATGCCATCATAAGGCCGGGGATTACGCCGGCGATGAACATCTCGCCAATAGGGATCTGCGCCAACACACCATAGATAACAAACATCATCGAAGGTGGAATGACCGGCGCCAGAAGGCCACCAGCCGCAGTGGTCGCGGCAGCAAAACCTTTGTCGTATCCCTCTTGTTCCATCGCTGGAACCATGGCCCGTGACATCACCGCGATCTGCGCTGTAGCAGAACCGATAATTGCAGCCATGAACATATTCGCCAAGAGATTGATATAGGCCAATCCCCCCCGAAAACCGCCGACAAACACGCGTGCAAGAGCAATCAGCCGGCGGGTCATGCCGCCTTCGTTCATCAACTCGCCGGTGAGCATAAATAGCGGGATGGCCAACAGGCCATAATTCTCAAGCCCCGCGAACATTTTCTGTGCGAAACTGTCGTAAAGGATCGTGTTGCCACTTACCCATATATACCAGATCGAGGTGATGCCCAGAACGATGGCGACTGGCACCGAAATGATGAGAGCCGTTAGAAAGACAATCGGGCTCATAATACGTCACCGTCTGTGAGGCGAGAAAAGACATGCATGGTAGAATGCAACAAGGCACCCAGCGCAAAAAACCACATTGCTAACCAGAAAAAATATTTGGGAACACCTAGGGTCAGCGTCGGCTCTGAATAAATGAAATTGAATGTATTGCCCTGAAACGCAATCCGGTCAAAACCGGCGTTTACAATATCCAGCGGCAGGAACCACCGCCAGCAAAACCACACCATCGCTAGGGCAAAGAAAAATACGATTATGTCAACCAGTTTGACGACTGTCTGTTTTCCCTTTTTGGGCAGGGCATCCGTAAGAATTGTTATCGAGATCGCGTTGCGATGATGCAGTGCTGCCGAGGCCCCCAGAAACGTCATCCAGACCATCGCATAAATAGCCAGCTCATCAATCCAGAACAGGGCATTCCCCGCGGTGCGGGTGATTACATTAAGCAGGATCAGGACCGTTACACACACAGCCAGAATGGCAGCACATCCTAGTTCGATCCTCGCCCATGCGGCTGACACCCGAAACAACATGCTTGTCCCCCATAAAAAAGAGCGCGGACTGAACCCCGCGCCCTTATCACTTTAGTGTAACTATTATTCAGTGTCTGCAGCAGTGGCGCGCAATGCGTCAAGCGACGACGTCTTTTGAGACCAGATCGCGTTCCATTCGTCAATCGCATTGCCAAAAAACGAGGCATCGACCTTAGTATAGGTCTTGCCAGTGCCAGCAATCTGTTCCAGCCAGCCTGCTTCTTTTGCGACATAGCTGTCGATCGTGCTGTCTACATGTTTTGTCATCAAGTCACTAATCATTGCGCGGTCATCTTCCGACATACCCGCCCAGACTTTGGCCGACACCAGCCCTACCATCGGAAACATCATATGGTCAGATTGCACGATGGTATCCGCGTGATCATAGTATTTAAGTACCCAGATCAATTCGGCGTCCATATCGATAGCATCGACCTGACCATTGGCAAGTGCATCATAGACAGAGGGCAATGGCATCGGTGTGGGTGCCGCACCGACCGCATTGTAGAAATCAAGGATTGGCGCAAAAGGTGTGATACGCAACTTTTTGCCGGCCAGATCAGCCGCGCTGCTAACGTCGCCCCTGCTGACGATCTGGCGCAGACCCGCCATGCCATAGCCAAGACCAACAACACCAACTTGACCAGGCAGCGGCTCTAGCATGGATTTGGCAGCGTCAGAGCGAAGAATGCGGCCCGCATGACCAATATCATTCGCAAGATAGGGTGCGTAAAAAGCGCCAAGTTCTGGCGCGCGGTTTGAAACCTCGGCGACAGTCATGAATGCCATGTCCAAAGCGCCGGTTTGCAACTGTTGCAACATTTCTGCCTCGTTGCCCAACTGACGGGCCGGGAAGACGGATAGGCTATGCGCGCCGTCGCTGGCTTCGGCCAGTTCAGCCCCGAAAGCTTTGGCAGCTTTTGTCCAGATGTGTGGAGGCGGTGTGATCAGCCCAAGACGAAATTCATCGGCCTGTGCCGTTAAGGATGACATTGCAAGCAAAGCTGCGGAGGTGAGAAGTTTCTTGAAGTATTTCATGGTTTCCCCGTTGTTAATTTCGATTACAATTTCACCCAACCCTCGGGCGGCTCTTTACCAGGGTGTACCGCTTGGCAATTCGGACACGTGCGGTCTTCTTTGGAGGCATAGAATTTTTCATAGATGGGCGGCAAATCTTTGACGATTGACTTTAACTGCATCTCAGCACGGAACACTTTGGTTCCGCACTCAAAACAGTACCATTCGATCGCGTCTAATTCACCTGTTTGGCGTTTAGGTTCGATAACCAGCCCGACAGAGCCTTCTTGCGGGCGCTGTGGCGAATGGCGGACATGCGCCGGCAAAAGGAAGATTTCACCTTCGCGGATCGGCACGTCATAAAATTCCTCACCATCAAAGAGCTTCAGCAGCATGTCGCCTTCAAGTTGATAGAAGAACTCTTCGACAGGATCGTCATGATAGTCCGTGCGCTTGTTTGGGCCGCCGACAACCGTGACCATCAAGTCAGCCTCTTCAAACACCATCTTGTTTCCAACCGGTGGTTTGAGCAGGTGACGATTTTCTTCAATCCAGGTTCGAAAGTTGAATGCTTGTAACTTTGACATCGGTACCTCCTATTTTATTGAGCTTCGACGATATGCATCATAACCGCAAAGAAATTGTTCGCATGTAGATATCCGAATTACTTATATCGCGTTACCGGAAAGCGGCGTCATCGTTTCAGACCACATTCGTCGAATGCCTTACGGATCAGACCCTTTTCCACGTCGGTCAGTTCGAGCATCGGGGTGCGGACGCAACCGCCGCGCTGGCCCAGCAATTCTTGCCAGTATTTTCCAAATGCGGTGGGTTTGCCTGGCGGTTTTGTCCGCTTCATAGCATCGCGCACCGGATTGAGGCTGTCAAAGACCCGTCGCGCCTCATCGGCCTTTCCCGCGAATGCCAGCCGTGTGTATTCGTTCATGCGTTGGTCACTAGCGGTTTGCAGCTGATACGGCGGCGACGAACACAAATAGAGCTTCCAATCCAATTCAAGGACATTGTCCAGCCACTCATGCTCGGCCGAGGTCGAGACGTGAATTTTGTCTCCCAAGAGATGGGTCAGGCGCACATACATTTCACGCGGGACCGAATATTTGATCGCCACAATGTTTGGCAGATCCGCAATCCGAGCGCATTCTTCGGGTTGCATCAGATAGCCGCTGTCAGGGTGGCTCCACATGGCGATGCCGATATCCAGCTCATCGCAAAAGCGCTTGTAATACTGGTACAGAACCTCGCCCCGTTCCTGACAAAAGCTGAGCATCGGCGCATGGACCACTACATAATCCGCACCACAATTTTGTGCGTGACGGCCAAGGTCCAACGCAGTTTCCAAGTTCTGATCGGAAATGGACATGATCGTTCCGGCCTTGTCCGCACATTCGTCTGCCGCAATCGCCATATTACGTTTTCGTTCGTCCAGCGACATGGACCAGAACTCGCCCTGCTTTCCAGCGACAAACAGGCCCTGAATGTCCAGATCATCTATCCAGTGGCGAATATTGGCGCGCAAACCAACTTCGTCCAATGTCAGGTCATCGTTGAACGGGTTCAGGGCAGCGGCCCAAATACCCTTCATGTTCTCGCGCGCATATTCTTTTGCTTCGTGTTTTGTATATTTCATGTCAGATCGGCCTTCTGAGAGTGTCGCATGCAGCAAAACGCGACATTGGCTGTTGATCCAAGGTGAAAGCCTGCAATTGGGTATTGGAAAATAGAATACCAAACGCTTTTCAATTCCAGTTGTGGCAATTTTGACGTAAGTTTACTTTATGAAATTAGGTTTGATCGGAAGAGGCGCGATTGCGCGTTACGTCTCGCCCGTGCTGAAAGCGCGGGGGCATGAGATCGCGGCAGTGTTACTGCGGCCCGAGCGGGTGAACCAAGAGGCGGCCCTTGAGGTCGGGTCTGTCGATGATCTCCCACAAGATATCGAATTCATGATCGACTGCGCCGGACACACGGCTTTAGCAACCTATGGCCCACAGCTTTTGGAGCGGGGTATGGATGTGATCACCGTATCGCTTGGGGCACTGGCAGACCCTAAAATCATGGGTGCTCTGGAACAAACCGCTGCCAAAGGTCGATCAAAACTGCATCTTGCCAGCGGTGCCATTGGTGCACTGGATTGCCTGAAGGCAGCACGTATCGGGAGGCTGCACACAGTTGCCTACACCGGACGCAAACCACCAAAAGGTTGGATAGGCTCCCCAGCAGAAAGCAAAATTAATCTAGGAGCGCTCAGCCAAACGGCCCACACCCATTTCGAAGGCAGCGCGCGCGAAGCGGCTTTGAGTTATCCAAAGAATGCCAATGTAGCAGCAGCAGTGGCACTGGCGGGCCTTGGTTTTGATGACACTCAAGTGCGCTTGATCGCCGATCCTACAATTCGCCAAAATATCCATGAAATCACAGCGAGCGGCGAGTTTGGTGACTTTCACTTTCAGATCAGCGGCAATTCCTTGCCGGACAACCCACGCTCGTCCGCCCTTGCTGCTATGAGCGTTGTTGCCAAGTTGGATCAGGTTATCGGGGGGATATCCCTTTGATTGGCCGTCAATCCCGTATTGTGGACCGCGCCCTAACCCGTTTAAAGCTGCGCCAGTTGCGCTTGCTGGTCGCCGTGGGAGTACATGGTAATATCCAAAACGCCGCCCGCGAGTTGGGCATATCTCAACCAGCCGCGACCAAAATGATTCAAGACCTTGAATTGGATTTCGAGGTCAAGTTATTCGATCGCACCAATCGTGGGGCTGTCCCGACAGTCTTTGGCGAGACGCTAATTCGCCACGGAAGGCTCATCTTTGCGCAAGTTTCGAATGCAGCGCAAGAACTGGATGACTTGAACGAAGGCAATTCAGGCAGAGTGGTCGTAGGCACACTGCTTGCTGCTTCGACCAGTTTAATACCGGCAACCATTGATATCCTGCTGGCAGAGCGTCCCAATGTGGCCGTCAAAATCATAGAAGGCACGAACAAGGTGCTGATGCCCGCCTTGCTATCGGGTGAGATTGACATGGTGGTTGGGCGCCTGCCGTCGCACCGCCATCGTGACAAGATAAAACAAGAAAAGCTGTTTGAAGATCGAATTCTTGCGGTCGTCGGCACGCAACACCCGTTAGTGAAGCTCGCTGATGTCTCTTTTTCTCAGATCAAACCTTTTGGCTGGATCGTGCCGCCATTAGAAACGACGTTGCGGCGGCAGGTTGACCATTTCTTCGTAAAACAACAGCAATATGCGCCGAAAGTGACAATTGAAAGCGTCTCATATCTGGCCAACCGAGCTTTGCTACAGATGCGTGATTTAATCGGCCTAATGCCCTCCGAAGTTGTTTCGCCCGACATCGCCGATGGACGCTTGGCTTTGCTAGATTGGACCGTTCCCTTTGGTCATGGCCCCATAGGCGTTTCGTTGCGGGCAGATGATGAGCTGTCGCCAGCGGGCCGAGCCTTCAAGGCAGCGCTTCGTCAGGCAGCAGAGGCTCGATTGAGCTAGGGTCAGGGCCCTAGGTATTCACCAAATTGATATCAGTATTCCCTCAATTCACTTGAGGTGATGGCCGATAATGCGCGATTTTAGGACATTAGAATATTGGAGTATCTGCGTCATGTATCCGAAGTTAAGACTATTTATCGCGGGCGAATGGCGAAGTGCTTCATCAGACATGCCAGTGATCAATCCCGCAACCGAAGAAGAAATCGGCCGTCTTTCTTGTGCATCGCTCAGCGATTTGGATGATGCATTGGATGCAGCCGTCAAAGGCTTTGAAATCTGGAGCCGCACCTCCCCCCGTCAGCGGTCGGATACAATCCTGCGCGCCGCCGCGCTTTTGCGTGAACGTCAAGAAGAGATTGCGCAGTCGATCACTCTCGAACACGGAAAACCGTTGCCACAGGCGCGGCTCGAAGTCATCCGCGGCGCCGAATTTTTTGAATGGGATGCAGGCGAAGCCATGCGCACCTATGGTCGGATCATACCGGCCGCACGGGGGCACAAATTTTCTGTGCACCACCAACCCATCGGCGTCGTTGCAGCCTTCTCGCCCTGGAACTTCCCGATGAGCCAGCCTGCGCGAAAGATTGCAGGTGCCTTGGCCGCTGGCTGCTCAATCATCCTCAAAGCTGCTGAAGAAACCCCCGCCGGCGCAGTTCATATTGCCAAGGCGTTCGAAGATGCCGGCCTACCGCCAGGTGTTTTGAACCTCGTCTTTGGCAACCCGGCCGAGATTTCGTCTCATCTGATCCCAAAGGACCCGATACGACTTGTGGCCTTCACCGGATCGACCGCCATTGGCCGTCATTTAACGACTATGGCATCCGAGAATATGACCTCTGTTCTGATGGAATTGGGCGGCCACGCGCCAGTTATCGTCTGTGAAGACACTGATGTGGAAGCCTCAGGCGTTTCAGGCGCCATCCGCAAGATGCGCAACGCCGGGCAGGTCTGTACCTCGCCGACGCGGTTTTTCGTGCACGAGGACATTTTTGAAGAGTATTCGCAGGCATTTGTCGACCGCGTCGCTGCTACCATTGTTGGCAATGGAATGGAGACGGGCGTCGAAATGGGGCCGCTCGCCAATGAGCGGCGTGTCCCTGCTTTGATCGCGCTTGTCGAGGATGCCCGCGCCAAAGGGGCCACCGTGGCCACGGGCGGGGGTCGACTTGGTGATCGAGGTTATTTCTTTCAGCCCACAGTCCTGTTAAACGTGCCTGAAGATGCCATGATCATGCAGGAAGAACCCTTTGGTCCCATTGCAGTGCTCAATCCTGTGACATCGCTAGACCATGCCATAAAACAGGCCAATTCTGTACCCTATGGCCTTGCGGGATACGCTTTCACAAATCGGGCCGATTACATTGATCGATTGATCGACGAAGTAGAAGTTGGCAACCTATCAATCAACACACTGGAAGCCTCCATGCCCGAAACCCCATTCGGTGGCGTGAAGTCCAGTGGCTATGGTCGTGAGGGCGGGACTGAAGGTCTCGACAACTACATGATTGTCAAGAACGTGTGGCATTCTGCAAAGATTTTCTGATCTTAGGTCTGAACCAAACAAGATTTCACCTACCAAAACAGCCACTAGTTTCATTGCAGCGAAAGCCGGCTTTGTCCCGCGATCCCGACTTCCGTTCGCCCAGCAATTTTGCGGGCGCAGCGAAGGTCCGGTTTTATGGGCCACGATGCAGCAGGCGCGTTTGATAGCCAAGGTCGGCCTAGGGTCGGAAGTTGCGGTTCCGCCGATTACAGTCAACGACAGATTTATTCGCATAGCAGCCGTTAATGCATGGCGAAAGCAATGTCTGCTTCCTCAGTTGGTGGTGGCAAACAAAATTGCCTCCGAATAAATTTACAGCGCTAATACTACAGGCCTGCAGTTCAAGACGCGGGGCCTTATGATTAGAGGGCCCCTTAACCTATTTGCATCTTAGTACCAGCAGTCGACTTCAGTAACCCCAGACACATCGTAAGCTCCGACGACCTTAAATATTTAGCAACTCCAAGCAATGTGGGGTCGTTTGGTTTTGTAGTGTTGCCTCCATTGTCGATCTGTATTTGCGCCTCCCTAAACGAGAAGAAGACTTCGCCGTTCTGACTTACATCGCATCAGAGAATTTAAGTTTTGAAAACCCTGTAGATCGCAGGGATCACCAGAACCGTCAGAAGGGTTGAACTTAGCAGTCCGAACAAGAGCGAGATTGCCAACCCCTGGAAAATTGGGTCGAACAGGATCACGCCTGCGCCGATCATGGCGGCTACCGCTGTCAAAAGGATCGGTTTAAACCGGATCGCGCCTGCTTCGATTAGGATATCAAGTTCCGACTTTCCTTCTCTGTTTGCGTTGCGGATGAAATCCACGAGCAGGATCGAGTTTCTGACAATGATCCCCGCCAGCGCGATGAAGCCGATCATGGACGGCGCCGAGAACGGGGCATTCAACCACCAGTGGCCAATCATGATACCAAGGAACGTCAAAGGGATCGGCGTCAGAATGACCAGAGGCAGTTTGAACGACCCGAATTGGGCCACAACAAGAATATAAATCCCTAAAAGAGCAACGGCAAAGGCCGCCCCCATGTCGCGGAACGTGATGGCTGTCACCTCCCACTCGCCATCCCAGAGCAAGGTTGGGTGGGATTCATCGGCTGGTTGCCCCATCAGTTTGATTTGCGGTTTCTGTCCCTCAGCCCACTCCATTTGATCCAAGGCATCCGACACCGCCAGCATACCATAAAGCGGACTTTCATAGCTGCCGGCAAGCTCTGCCATGACCATTTCGGCCGCACGGCCGTTATGGCGGAACACCGGGAAAGAGGCCTGCTCTTCCACGATTGAGACCACATCCCCAAGCTCAACCACACCTCGTGCGCCCGGTAGAACGTTGGCTGGGACCGGCGTCGAAAGGAACAACTCATCAACCACTTTTTCGGATTTGCCTCGCTCTATTCTAATCGGGATCGGATATCGTCCTCCACCACGATGGGAGTACCCAACCAGTGTGCCGTGGTTCAGGATGGCAAGTGTCGAAAACACATCCGCCTCCTGCACCCCGAAAAATTCGAGCTGGTCCGGCGAAACATCCACGCGAAGCTTTCGCGGCTGCTCACCAAAACTATCATCAACATCAACGATAAAGGGAACACTTTCGAACGCTGCACGTAACTTGCGGGCCGTCTCACGTCGGGTTCCAGGATCCGGGCCATAAACTTCTGCCAGCAAGGTCGCAATAACCGGTGGCCCTGGAGGGGGTTCAACCGTCTTCAGGCTGGTGCCAACGGGCAAGTCCAACCTCGACAACTGCTCTCGGATGTCCAAGGCGATTTCGTGGCTCGTTCGGTCGCGGTGATGTTTTGCGTCCAGATTTATCTGAACATCGCCGAGATGCGGCAGTTCGCGCAGGTAATAGTGTCGGACAAGGCCGTTGAAGTTGAACGGTGCGGCATCGCCAGCATGCGTTTGAACTGACAAGACCTCAGGCAATTTCAGCACAGTACGGGCCACCAGTTGGGCGACCGCATCGGTATCCTCAACCGAACTCCCTTCCGGCATGTCCACGACAACAGAGAGCTCTGATTTGTTATCAAAGGGCAGCAGCTTGACCGTAACATCCTTGGTGTAAAGCATCGTGAGGGAGCCAAACGACAAGGCTGCGGCGACCAAAAGGAACAGACCGCTTGTTGCTTTGGATGACAATACTGGTTTGGCAACAGCCGCATAAGCCCGCCCGAGTGCACCACCAGAATGTGCGTCTTCGTGGGTGTGATGCGCTGGCGCTTTCCCGCTAACCTTGACCATGAGCCAAGGCGTGATGATGACGGCCACAAAGAACGAAAAGATCATGGCCGCCGAGGCGTTCACAGGGATCGGGCTCATGTATGGCCCCATAAGGCCCGAGACGAACAGCATGGGCAGCAGGGCTGCCACAACGGTCAGTGTTGCAACAATGGTCGGGTTGCCCACTTCAGCCACGGCGTGAACAGCCTTGGTGACGCGGTCTCCTTTACCGGGCATGGCCCAGTGGCGGGCGATGTTCTCAATCACCACGATGGCATCGTCAACCAGGATGCCGATGGAAAAGATCAGTGCGAACAGCGACACGCGGTTCAGTGTGTACCCCAGTATCCAGGCCGCAAATAGGGTCAGCAAAATAGTAACCGGAATGACAACCGCGACCACGATGCTTTCACGCCATCCAATAGCGATCAGCACAAGCCCAACGATGGACACAGTGGCAAGTCCCAGATGAAACAATAGCTCATTGGCCTTTTCATCAGCGGTTTCGCCGTAGTCACGGGTGATCTCGATCTCGATACTGTCGGGAATGAGATGACCTTCCAGACCATGCAACGTATGCAAAATGTCTTCTGCCACGGTGACCGCGTTGGCACCTGCGCGTTTAGCAAGCGCCAGGGTGACCGCAGGCACACGACGAAAATCACCATTCGCGTCAAGCGTTACGTTCGAGACAATCTTTTCCGTGTCATCTCCAACGAATTCCACCGTGGCAACGTCGCGGACATATAACGGCCGATTGTCGCGACTTGTCAGCAAAAGGTTGCCTATTTCCGTTGATGTTTTCAGCGTGTTGCCAGCGACAAGCATAATCTGTTGGCCGGCGTCGCGCACCATTCCAGTAGAAAACACTCGGTTCGCACCTTCGACTTTGCCGGCAAGTTGCTGAAGCGTAACCCCATAAAGCGCAAGCCGTTCAGGATCAGGGGAAATGCGAATGGTTTCGGATGTTTCTCCAACAATGTACGTGAAGCCAACATCGCTAATTTTTGTGAGTTCAACCTGCAATTCACGCGCAACACGGGTCAGATCATTGGCGGTGATATTCTGGCCACCACCTTTGGGCGTCAGGGTGAGAGACACGATAGCCACATCGTCAATGCCTCTTCCGATAATCAGAGGCTCGTTAATCCCGACGGGAATGCGATCCATGTTTGCCCGGATTTTTTCGTGAACACGCAAAATTGCAGCGTCCGAGGCAGTGCCCACGAGAAAACGGGCCGTAACCATCGCGTAATCATCTTGCGTCTGGGAATAGACGTGCTCTACCCCGTTCAGACCTTTGACAATACTTTCGACCGGTTCGGTCACAAGCTTGACCGCATCCTCCGCACGCAATCCCGGAGCCTGTATATGGATGTCGACCAATGGAACCGAGATTTGTGGCTCTTCCTCGCGGGGCAGGCTGACCAGTGCAACTAAGCCAACCGCAAGTGCTGCGATGATCATCAAAGGTGTCAGTGCAGATTGAATGAAAGCTTTGGTCAAGCCACCGGCGATACCCAAAGGGTGTTTTGGTGATCGCTCAGTCATTGTTCATCACCAGAGTTTCACCGGAACGCAAACCAGAGAGGATTTCGACCACTACGCCGTCTTCAATGTCATGGGACATGCCCAGCACGACCGCCCGTTCAATCACCGAGCCGTCTTGCCCTTTGATCGTCACAAAATCCAAGCCCATGCGAGATTGTACTGCATCCTGCGGAACAACCAATGCACTGCGGATGCCAATCGGCAGGCGAACGAGTACGCGGGCGTCAACAAATTCAGTCGCCAAGTTATCAACTTCAACGTCAGCGATAACCCGACCATTTTCTATCAGGGGGTAAATCTTGGCCAATGTGCCTGTATAGGCAGGATCTGTCCCTTCGATATGGAACTGATCGCCCTGTACTAGATTTGCAGCGTGTCGCTCTGGGACTGCCAAGCGTAAATAGAAGCCACCACCACCGATAACGGCGATAGATTCACCGGGTAAAACCACCGAGCCTCTGGTGATAGGAACCTGCAACACACGTCCGCTCACCGGGGCCAAAACTGTGCCTTCATCCATCCGCTGAACCAAAACGTCTCGCTCTGCGGAAACGGTGCTTATCCGACCACGCAGGACTTCAACCTCGGTTTGTAATCCATCGACACGTTGAGCGGTCGTGCTCCCGCGGGC
>ERZ1047821.2048-NODE-2048-length-12503-cov-7.450032_pt1 | contig 12503 bp, 12 predicted proteins | sample MGYA00383096_ERZ1047821 | MGnify/ENA primary metagenome ERZ1047821 (study PRJEB29581, sample SAMEA5548366) | metagenome | biome: marine; feature: coastal; material: water | depth 25 m | study: Short-term variability in the microbial, nano- and picoplankton... | reverse complement strand
CCTAAAAAATAATGTCTACTTTAACTATACAAAACTTAAGAAAAAGTTATAAAAAAAATATTGTTGTTAAAAATGTTTCTTTAAAAATAACGAGTGGGCAGATAGTAGGTCTTCTAGGACCCAACGGGGCAGGAAAAACAACAACTTTCTATATGATAGTCGGTTTAATAGCAGCTGATCATGGCAATATTTTACTTGATCAGAAAAATTTAACAAAAACTCCTATTCACATAAGAGCAAAGCAGGGTATATCTTATCTACCTCAAGAACCATCAATTTTTCGAAAGATGGATGTAAGTGAAAATATTATAAGTATTTTAGAGCTTCGAAATTTAAGTAAGCAACAAATTAAATTAGAGCTTGAAAATCTTTTGGAAGAATTAAATATTCAACACATTAGAAAAAATGCAGCGATTAGCCTTTCTGGAGGTGAGAGACGAAGGGTTGAAATTGCAAGATGCTTGGCGAATAAACCAAAATTTATTCTTCTTGATGAGCCTTTTGCAGGAATTGATCCTATTGCTGTCATTGATATTCAAAAAATTATTAAGCAACTCGCTTCTAATGGAATTGGCATTTTAATTACTGACCATAGCGTTAGAGAAACTTTAGGTATCTGTAATCAAGCTTACATTGTGAACCAAGGTGAAATTTTTGCCCAAGGTACGCCTAAGGTTATCGCTCAAAATCAGAGTGTCAAGAATATATATTTAGGCGAGAACTTTACACTATAAAATGAAGTTAGGTTTAAACTTAAAATTATCCCAATCAATAAAATTAACTCCTCTCCTTCAGCAATCAATAAAACTTCTCCATGCATCCCAGTCAGAACTAAACGATTTAATTGAGGAATATCTATCAGATAACTTTTTCCTAAGCACGAAAGATAAAACTTTATTATCTAAAAAAAATTCACAATCTCAGAATTCATCGCATGAAATTTATTACGATATATTTAAAAGTGAAATAAAAAATCAAAGCCTTAAAGAATATTTAGTAGAAAATATTGCTATTTTTAATTTTGGAAATGAGGACCAACTTACAATTTCTTATTTAATAGATTCAATTGATGAAAATGGATATTTAACTGAATCCTTAGAGGGTATAAGGAACTCAATCCCAATTAAAAAAAAACCGAAAATTCAACAAATAGAAAAATTATTAAAATTAATACAAAATTCAACACATCCTGGGATTGGTGCTAGAAATCTTAACGAATGTTTAATAATTCAATTAGAACTTATTGAAAATCAAGATCAAATTTGTAGCCTTGCTAAGATTTTGGTAAAAACTAATTTAAATACTTTAGCAAATAAAAATTATGCGAGTTTAAAGAAAAGCTTAAAATGTAGTGATATAGATTTAGAAAAAGTTATCGCTTTAATTAAAAACTTAAACCCAAAACCTGGACTTATTTTTCAAAAAGAAGATAGAACATCATATATAACTGCAGATGTCTTTATAAAAAAAGAAAATGATAAATGGGTTACATCTTTAAATGAAGAAAATAATATTAAACTTAAATTAATAGAAAATGCCCAGAATATAATAAATACTTCTCCTGATAATGAGTTAAAAGAAAAGTTTCAAGAGGCAAAATGGTTGATCAAAAATTTAAATGAAAGATCAATTTCAATCTTAAGAGTTGCTAGAGAGATTATGCAAAACCAAATTGACTTTTTGGAAAATGGAGAATCTAGTATCAATTCATTAACATTAAAAAAAATTGCTTTTGATCTTGAATTACATGAATCAACTATTTCAAGAATTTCTACAAATAAATTTATTGCTACACCACATGGAATATACGAAATGAAGTTTTTTTTCAACTCTTCGGTTAGGAAAGATGGTGATGATTTTTCATCAAGATCACTTCTTAATAAGATAAATTTTCTTATAAGCAATGAAAATCCAAAAAAGCCTTATTCAGATTCGGAGATATGTAAGATTCTTAATGAAGATGGAATAGAAATTGCTAGAAGAACTGTTGCAAAGTACCGTATTAAATTAAAAATCTTACCTTCTACTCAAAGAAAAGGATAAAATATTTATATGAAAATTAATATAATTGGTCACCATCTTGAGATTACTGATGGCTTAAAAGATCATATTGGTAATAAACTTAAAAAAATAACAGGGCACTTTCAAGATATTTTAGAAATTAAAATTATTTTGAGTGTTGATAATATTACCCATAATGCTGAAGGTAATATATACCTACCTAAAACTGATTTACATGCCAAATGTTCAAGTAATGATATGTATAAATCTATCGATTTATTAATTGATAAACTAAATAAACAGATAATTAAACATAATAAAAAAATTAAGGACCACCACACTCCAAGCAATTTTAAAAGCACCAACTTTCCAAGTGAAAATTAAATTAATTTGAATTTTTTTGGTATATTAATGCCTAAATATTTTTACATTTTACATCTAGTATGAATCCTTTTTTAGTAAGAAATAAACTTCCAGAATTTAGTGTTGTAAAAACAAGCCATGTTATGCCCGCAATAAATAAAGTAATTAATGATAATAATAAAGTTATTTCCCAAATTGAGTCTATGAGTGAATTACCTAATTGGACAAACTTTATCACTCCCCTAGAAATATGTAATGAAAAGTTAGATAGAGTATGGTCTTACATAAATCATATTAATGCAGTTAAAAGTTCATCTTCATATAGAAAAGTTTATAATCAAGCTCTTGAAAAAGTTACAGAATATTCCTCTAATCTTGGACAAAGTAAAATTTTATACAAAAAATATAAAAAATTACTCCAAGATAGTAGAAATTTATCTCCTTCACAAATAAAGCTTATTAAAAATGAAATAACGTCCTTTGAGCTTTCTGGTGTCGCTTTGCCTGAAAAACAAAAAATAAAATTTAAAAAAATTCAAAATAATCTATCAAAACTATCTTCTTCCTTTGATGAAAATATCTTAGATTCTATAAATACTTTTGAACTAATCATTTCAGATAAAAATTCATTAAAAGGAATTCCAAATAATGTTATTAACTCTGCCCTTATAAAAGCAAAAGCAAAAAAAATAAATGGCTGGTTATTTACAATTGACTTTCCTAGCTATCTCCCCATTATGCAATATGCTGAGAATAGAAAATTAAGAAAAAATATTTATACTGCATATAATACAAAAGCTTCTTCATTAATGAATAAAGATCTTGATAATACAGATAATATAAGGAATATACTAAAACTAAAATATCAATTATCAAAATTACTAGGCTACTCAAGCATCTCATCAATGCTCTTAAAAACCAAGATGGCTAAATCATCAAAAGAGGTTTCGTCTTTTTTATCAAAACTTACAAAAAAAGCAAAAAAATCTGCTTTAAGCGATATCAATGATATCAATGTTATTGCAAAGGAATTAAATATTTCTAAAGTAAAACCTTGGGATATTCCTTATCTATCCGAAAAACTAAAAAAAAGAAGATTCAGTATTACTGATGAGGAAATTAAAGAATATTTTCCTATAAATAATGTCCTGCATGGACTCTTTAATATTTGTAAAAGAATTTATAGTTTGAATATTATTGAAACAAATGCTTCAATATGGCATGAAGATGTTAGATTTTTTGAAATATATAACGAGGAAAAGAAGTTAATTGGAAGTTTTTATTTAGATTTGTATGCAAGGAAAAATAAACGTGGTGGAGCTTGGATGGATGAAGCAATTTCTAAGTACAGGCTTATGCAAGAAGAAGAAAATCCAGTTGCATATCTAACTTGTAATTTTACCCCTCCATCAAAGGGTAATGCATATCTAACTCATGATGAAGTAATTACACTGTTTCACGAGTTTGGTCATGGACTACATCATCTTTTAACAGAAGTAACAGAATATTCTATTTCAGGAATTAAAGGAGTTGAGTGGGATGCAGTTGAACTACCTAGTCAATTTATGGAAAATTATTGCTGGGAATGGTCAGTTATAAAAGATATGTCCTATAACAATAAAACTAAAACTAATATGCCCAAACAGATTTTTAATAAACTTTTAGAGTCAAAAAATTTCCAATCGGGGATGCAAACATTGAGGCAAGTAGAATTTGCATTATTCGACATAAAACTACATAGCGAATATTCATCGCAAAATAGAAATTTTATGAAAATTCTTGATAGCGCAAGGGCTCAAGTCTCAGTCATAAAAACACCTTCTTGGAACAGATTTCCTCATAGTTTTAGTCACATTTTTTCAGGTGGTTATTCCTCAGCATACTATAGTTACAAGTGGGCCGAAGTTCTTTCAGCAGATGCCTATAGTTTATTTGAGGAAATTGGCATTCTATCAAAAAAAGCGGGCACTAAATTCAAAAAAGAAATTCTTTCTAAAGGTGGTTCTAGATCTGCAATGGAATCTTTCATCGCTTTCAGAGGAAGAAAGCCAGAAATCCAAGCTCTTCTAACCCATCATGGACTTATAAGCTAGTGAAGATAGCATCATGGAATGTAAATTCTCTAAAAGTTAGACTTCCTCAAGTATTAGATTGGATAAACTCAAATCAGCCTGATGTCCTTTGTTTGCAAGAGACAAAGCAAAATAACGATAACTTTCCACATGATGTTTTCGATCAAGAAGGACTTTTTTCATATCATAATGGACAAAATACATATAATGGCGTTGCCTTAATTAGCAATAAAGAATTAACTAATGTTCAGTTAGACATTCCTAATTTCAATGATGAACAAAAAAGGTTTATTTCTGGCATATATACAAACAGTGATGGCTGCAAGTACAGGCTTATATCTGCATATATCCCTAATGGGCAAACACTTAATTCAGAAAAATTTGAATACAAAATAAATTGGTTAAAAAAATTTTTACATTTTCTACAAAAAAAAAATAATGGTATAGAAAATATTATTACCGGAGATTTTAATATCGCTCCAACAAAGTTAGATTGCTATGAATCTAAATCATGGGATGACAAAATTTTGGTATCCCCTCAAGAACGAGCATATTTCAATAAATTACTTGATCTAGGATTCATTGATACATTTAGAGAGATACATCCTAATTCAAATGAATTTTCATGGTGGGACTATAGGATACCTTTTAAAAGAAACTTAGGGATGCGTATTGACCATATACTTATATCAAAGAAACTATTACCTTTTTTGAAAAAAGCTTACATCGACAAAACAACACGATCTCTTGAACGACCGTCTGACCATGTACCAGTAGTTACTGAATTAAACTTTAATCCCTAATTGTTTTAGTTTTCTGTAAAGATGTGTCCTTTCTATTCCAGTTTTTTTTGATAAATCAGTAATAGATTTATTTTGACTAAGATGATGTTTTAGATACATAGTTTCAAACAAATCCCTTGATTCTTTAAGTGGCTTTCCAAATAAAAAATCTATGTTTATTTCAGTATAATTTTGATCAACAGATGACTTACGAAGATTAAAAAGACTATCAACAACATCTTTATCAATGAGTTCCTTATCTGAGGTCATAATTAATGATATTATAATTTTATCAAGCTGATCTATACTTTCTATTTCAGGTTTATTTCTTAATGCATTCAAAGCCGAACTATCAAAAACCTTAAAAGATATATTAGGATTTTTATTTAAATGAAATGTAAGCAATGCATTAGATAAATCAGGAATTAAATCTCTATCATTCGATAACTTTGGTGATTCAAAAACAACAGAATTATTTTCATTATTTAGAAAGCTATCTAGCGTGGCTCTTTCTTTTTGCAAAAAAATAATTTTTATTTTGTTTGCAATTAACTCATTAAATATTTTTTTATAAGCCTTATATTTCATTGTCTCATCAAGGCAATTATCAAATAATATAAATTTTAACCCTGATGTCTGAATTAAATTTAATAGATTATTATTTATATCAGAGACTTTCTTCACTAAATAGTAATTAGTGCTAAATAGAATAGATATTAAAATTTCTATAAAGTTAGTTTTATTACCTACAAAAGCAACCAAATCAATTGTTTTAAGAAGGTTAATTTCAGTTTCCATATCTTTTATAAACTTTAAATTACATTCTTCAAAGAAAGTCTTGTCAATTGCTTTTAACTCAACTGAGATTTTCAGAGAGCTTGAAATAGTCTTAAGAAGTTTTTGCAAAGATATAGGTTTCTCTAGGAAATCCGTCGCACCTATTTTCGTTGCCTCAATTGCCGTATCAATTGTTCCATGTCCAGACATCATAATAACTGGGCAATTTATTTCATTATTAGATGCCCATTCTTTAAGCAAAGAAAGGCCATCAATATCTGGCATCCAAATATCAAGTAAGATTAAATCAATTGTTTGTAATAATTTTATTTTTTTTGCCTCTAAAGCGTTTGCAGCTAGATAAATTTCATAACCCTCGTCAATTAAAATATCTTTTAGTGAATCTCTAATATCTTTTTCATCATCAACTATAAGAAGTTTAATTTTTAGCTTATTCATTTTTAATCTCCGTTAAAGGAAGAGTTATTAATATGCATGCCCCGTTTGGTTTAATATTCCTTATTTCAATATTTCCAGAATGTTCTTCGATTATTTTATTAACAATTGCTAGACCTAAACCTGTTCCTTTTTTCTTAGATGTGACATATGGTTCGTAAATTTTTTCAATTATTTTCTTTGGAATTCCTATCCCATTATCTTCAAATTTAAGCATGACGAAATTTTTATTATATTTTAATGTAATTACTATTTTGGGGTACTTAGTATCTTCAATTGCTGCTTTTGAGTTATCAAAAATATTTATCAATACCTGCCTAAATTTATTTTCGTCTATTTTAATTTTTTTAATTTTTTTAGGGTAATTTTTTTGGATTTCTATACTCTGATCAGAGTATAAATAAGAAATTTCATCTATAAGCTCAGTAATATTGATTGTTTTTCTTACTATGCTCGGAGTACGCGAATATTCAGCAAATTCATTTACCATTAACTTTAAGGCATCTACTTGTTTAATTATTGTATTGGTTGATTTATTTAATAACTCTTTGTCAGCCTCATTTAATCTATCTATAATTTTATTTTGAACTCTTTCAGCTGATAGCTGAATTGGAGTTAGAGGATTCTTAATTTCATGTGCTAATCGTCTTGCAATCTCACTCCAGGCAATTTGTCTCTGGGCTTTTGCTATTGTTGAAATATCTTCCAATACAAGAATATAGGAAATTCCAGAGCTTTCACGTAGAGCTGAAATTTTTAAGATTAAAGTTTTTTCATCTTCCTGTGAATCTATAACAATTTCTTTTGAAAGATCTGACGATTTATTTTTTCTTCTCAATGATTCATCAATGAAAGTAATCACAGCATCAAATTTTTTCATATCTTTAATAGCAATTTTTAAATTCTCGCCAATCATATTTGATGATTTAAAATTCAGTAATTTTGCTGCTGATTTATTATACAATTTAATACTCATATTTTTATCAATAACCACAATTGATGTTGCTAAATTTGTAAGAGTAGCATCTAAAAATGCTCTTGCATCTTCCAAGCTCTTTCTGTTTTTTTTAGAATTCTTAGTAGCAGTATCTAACTGATATGTCATCGAGTTAAAAGACTTTACCAATGTACCCAACTCATCTTTACCTATTTCAGGTATTATTTTTTTATAATTTCCTTTTGCTATTTGATTTGTAGCTTCAGACAATAGTGAGAGTGGCCTTGTAAATCTTCTACTTATAACAAATGAAATCGCAACCGAAGTTAAAATTGCTAGCATGAGGACTATTGTTAAAGTTAACGTGTAAATAATTTTTAATGAGTTTCTACTATATCTAAGTTGTTGATACTCTTCGAATACTGACTCAACCGAAATTGCAATATTTGCTATAGACTCCGGTACAGGCTGAGATAACATTAATATCTCTTTTAAACCAATTAAATCTGTTGTTTGATTTTTGTCATTATAAAAAATTGGAATAAATGCTTTAAGTAGTAGATTCTTATTTTCTGTTTCCTCTATTCTTCCAAAATATCCATTTTGGGCTCTTTTTATATCTTCAAGACTTAGAGTCGATGAATTTATAGTTGGGTTACTTTCTGATATTGTAGATATACGTCCATCACTTTTATATAAGACTGCGCTTGAAATACTAAATTTTTCTCTTAAATCAATTAAAATGGCTTCCCTTTTTTCAAATGGCTTGTTTGCAATTGCATATGCAATACTTTTCCCTTTCAATTCTATGTCGTCTATTAAAATATCTATTGTCTTTTGTCCAAGGTTTAAACCACCTTCGAGTGCAGATTCAACCCTAACATCAAACCATGACTCAATAGATTTTGTTAGGAAGTTTACTGATACCAAATATACAATTGACACAGGGATAAGGACCATCAATCCAAATGAAATTACTAATCGTAATGTTAATTTGCTACCAGTAATTTCTTTTCTTACACTCTGAAGTAATTTGAAAACTTGAAATATGATAAGAAAAAATAAACATATAACAAATGCTATAGAAATAGCCAGTAACACTATAAAAGTATCATTTGATATTAAGTCAGTATTTGATAATGACTGTGCTAAAAGAATTAAAAATCCTAATCCAATAACAGCAACTGAGGTAATTAAATACTTCATAATTTGCTCATATCATAAATAATTATGTTGGATCCTGCATCCCACGATTTATTAAAAACATCTGCCTGGATTGCTTTAGGTAATTTTTTTTTATCAAGCTCTATCCATATTTTTAATTTCGTATTATTTAGATGTCTATATTTTTTTATTATAATTTCTTTGTTGCTTAGTAAATTTTTAATTGCCTCTTGCTCATCTTCAAAATTTTTTTTATTTCCATTTATGTCAATAACCTCAAAAACTTTTCTAAGTGAATAATATTTAATTTGGTAAACAAAATTATTGTGATTTATTACCTTGTTAAACCAATACTTTTTTTCCTTGATTAAATCAATTTTTAAATTAAAAACAATAGGGATTCCTCTTTCAAGCAGCTCTATGATTTTTGGAGATAATTTTGAACTTTGCTCTAGATTAATAACAATATTTTCTTGATTATTTTCAAGCTTAATTTGCTTAATACTAATCGTATTATCTATGTTTGCAAACGTTATACTTAGATTAGTAGTAAAGATAAAGAAAAGGAATAAATGTAAATTATTTTTTTTGAAATAGCACATAAAATAATCCGTCATGAAATATTGAGGGTAATAATTGATTATCATCTACATTCACGTTTTTTGGAAATTTAATTTTAATTTCTACAGCAGTTTTTTCATCTTTTAAAAACCTATCTACTACCAATCTATTTTCCATCTCAAATAGTGAGCAAGTAACATATAGTAGTTTACCAAGAGGCTTTAACATCTCCCATGATGTTCTTAATAGCTCAAACTGCTTTTCATGGAAATAATCTAAGTCACTTCGCCTTCTTAGCCATTTTATATCTATATGTCTCCTTACTATTCCAGATGCAGAACATGGTACATCCAGTAAAATTCTATCGAATAAATTTTTATCCCACCACGCATTGCCAGCTTTAATTTCTGAATTTATTACTTTAAAAGTATGCCCAAGTCTCTTTATGTTTTCATTAATTCTTTCCGCTCTTTTTTTGTCAGCCTCAACTGCAGTCAATTTTATTTCTTCTATCTCGATCATGTGACAAGCTTTACCACCTGGGGCTGCACAAGCATCTAAAACATTATAATTTTTCTTTAAGTCTAATAAACGAGTTGACAGTTGTGCTCCGTAATCTTGAATTGAAACCTCCCCCTCGTTAAATCCAGGTAAAGAATCTACCGGCATTGGTTTTTTTATTAATATTGCTTCATCTCCTAAAAATGTATGCGCAATTTTATGTTCTTCCAATCCTTTAATGTAGTTATTTATACTTACCTTTTTAATATTCACTCGAATTATTAGTGCTGGGTGGGAATTTCCTATATCAAGAATATTCTTCCAGGATTTTGGGTATTCTTTTTTTATCTGGTTTATCCACCACATAGGATAGCTATATTTTGCTTCTTCATTCTTTTCTGCTTCCTTAAGAATAACTACCCTTTCCCTTAGAAAGTTTCTAAGCACACCATTTATGAATGCAGTATATTTTTTATTGACAGAATTTGATGCAGAAACAGCTTGATCTACAACGGTATAAGAATTTGACCGATTAGAAATCAGTTGAAATAGTGCGACATGAAGTAATGTTGAAATTAATAGGTTAGGAGGTGGTCTTTTAACTAACTTATTAATAACAAATTTTGTTTTCCCATATGACCGAAGCGCACCAAAGACTAGATCTTTAATTTGAGAAAGGTCTTTTGGATTAATTTTGTTTTCTTTTGAATATTTCTGGAAAACTTTATTTAAATTATTGCCCTCTAAAACATCTTTTACAATATTTGAGGCAGTAAGTTGAACTACTTTCATGGAGTAATTGAATTAATTTTCATAACCTGATGTCCTTTAACAAAATCTGAGGCTATCATTGTTTTCTTTCCTTCAAGTCGGACCTCCTCTAATTTTAGGACCCCTGAAGTAAGCTTTAATAATAAGTTTTCGCCATATAAGTATAATTTTCCTGTAGCTAATTTATTCTTAATTTCTTTACTGTAAATTTTCGCTTTAACAACCTTTAAACTCTTTCCTTCAAAATCTATATTGATCATTGGAAATGGATTAAATGCCCTAATTTTCTGACATAAAACTTCAGGAGAGTCATTAAAATTAGCTATAGCCTCTAATTTATTTATTTTTTTTGCATAAGTAACATCTTCTTCATTTTGAACCTCCAATTTGATAACTTTTCCTTTTTCTATGTTATTGAGTAGACTTGTTATCATTGTTGAGCCTAATTCTGATAATTTTTTAGATAAAATTTCAGTCGTATCTTCCTTAGTAATAAGTACTTTTTCTTTCATTATCATTGGACCCGCATCAAGTTTATTTACAATCTTCATAATTGTAATACCCGTCTCTTTATCACCTGCCTCTATGGCTCTATGAATCGGTGCGGCTCCTCTCCATCTAGGTAACAATGAAGCGTGAATATTATATATATGTCCGTTATATGCATTTAAAATTTCGTCTGGAATAATCAAACCATAGGCAACAACAATCAATATATCTATTTTTTTTGAAGTAATGTTCTTTATTGCCTCCGTGTTATTTTTTAAAACCTCAGGTTGAAATACAGGTAGGCCAAGCTCAATTGATTTTTTCTTTATAGGGCTTTTTTTTATACTCATACCTCTACCTGACTTTCTATCAGGCTGTGTTAAAACAAGTTTTATTTCATAACCATTTAAATTGATTTTTTCTAAAGCTGGTACAGCAAAATCTGGAGTTCCAGCAAAAATGACACTTAATTTTTTTGTACTCATTTATTCATCTTAATTAATTTTTTCTTAATTCTATTTTTCTTTAAATTTGATAAATAATCCACAAAAACCTTACCTTCCAAATGATCCATTTCATGTTGAATGCATACAGCAAGAAGTCCTTTAGCTTCAAGCTCGAATTTTTCACCATTTTCATTTAAAGCAGAAATTTTAATCCAATCAGCCCTTTTTACTTTCTCAAAAACTTCAGGCACAGACAAACAGCCCTCTTGATTAATCATCTCTCCCTTTGATTCTAAGAGAAGTGGGTTAATCAAGACTAATAAATTGTTCTTATCCTCTGAAATATCAATGACTATAATTTTTTGATGAATATTTACTTGTGTTGCCGCTAAACCAATGCCTGGAGCATCATACATAGTTTCGGCCATAGCAGAGATTAGCGTTTTAATTTTACTAGTAATATTCTTTACCTCACTTGCATTTGTATAAAGCCTTGGGTCGGGATATTTTAAAATGTTTAGTATTGCCATCTTTTAAAAAATTTCTAAAAAAATATTTTGAATTAATTGCTTTGATTCCATATCTGATATTATAACAATATGAATTTAGTTTCTTTAATCAAACTTTAGGACCATTTAATAATGCTAGATTTACTTATCTATTTATTTGAAAATTATATAAGCACAAAACCTAAATTGAACATTAATGATATTACTCTTGAGCTAGAAGAAGCAGGATTTAACAACAAGGACATTTCTTCTGCATTTGATTGGTTTAATCATTTAGAAAAAATAAGTAATAGTCCAAGTTTAATCCATAAAAATAGTTTAAGAGTTTTATCACAAAAAGAATATGAGAAAATTTCTAAGGAGGCTTTTACCTTCCTTACATTTTTACTTAATGCAAAAATACTCAATTCATCAGAATTTGAAGTAATTTTGGATCAAATTATGATTCTGAATCAGAAATCAATCAATATTGATGAGATGAGATGGATAGTCATGATGACTTTATGGAAAAGTGGTAAAGAAAACAGTTACTTGTTTGTTGAGGATTCATTATTTAAAAATAAACGCGAAGAGCTTCACTAATAATTAAGATATATTTTTTATAATCTTCGACAATGTTTTTGAATAATTTAATGAATAAAAATGTATGCTTGGGACGCCATATTGAATCAATG